>Ga0214542_1002096_pt1 | contig 41285 bp, 17 predicted proteins | sample CNSS1metaG_FD_160096 | JGI IMG/M metagenome (GOLD analysis project Ga0214542, IMG submission 160096) | Root nodule microbial communities from cowpea collected in UCLA plant growth center, Los Angeles, California, USA - CNSS1 | ecosystem: Host-associated > Plants > Roots > Nodule | place: USA... | reverse complement strand
AAAAAAAAAAAAAAACTATCAAATATCATTATGTGACTTTCAATGGAAAGTGAAACGTGAGTTTGGACTCCCAAACGTTGAAACAAATACGCACTTAGAATCTCTCCTTATCAAAGACTTTAGTGGAAATTTGCCCCTCAATGTAATCCTTAAATACTCGAGCAGCACTAACCGTGGTCTAGATAATTTTTTAAAACCTTAGATATTGTCATTAGAAGCATTTGATATAATTTTGAGTTTTGACTTTAGAGCACACAACTGCTGAGACAAAAAACAAATTAACAACTTTCTGTCACATTCAATCAAGTCCAATTCTGAACCAAAAAAGAATCAATTTTTACTTTGATATATAATATGAAAAACAATTTTCTCTCTTGAAGCTCCTCATGGTATGAGAAACAATGGTAAGTAACGCAGGCAGTATCATCATGTGAAGGAGCTTTGTTCATCTCAATTTGGCACAGAGCAATCTGAGTTAATGCTGAGATCCCTCAATGTCTGACTTAACTTCAGAGGTCTAGGAAGACCCTTTAAGCTAGGAGATCTTTGCTGATTAATAGAAGACACAAGTGGTAATTTTTTCTTGCATGGTGAATAGGTATCAGAGTTCATGTCAAAATTCCCTCCTAACCTTGCTCTTGGGGAGCTTGTTGATCTTGCTTTTGCTTGTGTTGATTTTGTTGCAGCCATGTATGTAGGAATTGAAGGTGAGTTTGGGAATGTGTGATCTTCTGCCTCTGAAATCTGGCTCCTATGAGGAAATGTGTTCCTTGAAGAAACTGCTGGAGAATCTAATCCTTCAACCTGATTCTGTCTCTCAGTATTTCTGAGTTTTAGTTGTCTCCTTCCATTTTCTTCTCCAGGTTTAGAGTGATGTGAGCTGAAAACTGAGACTAAATCTTCAAGTTCTTTACTCTTGGAAAGTTGTGTGTCTACCCACTGCTCCATCCAGTATCTCCATCTTCCATTTATTTTACCTCTTTCTGATTCTGCTGACTTCTGAAAGTTTGAAGATAGAATATGAAGATAGATCATGCTTTCTCAAACTATGGAAAAAAAAAAAAAAACTGGTTTAAGAGCTTACTCTGTGGTTAAAGGAGTATTCTTTTACTCTTTCTCTCTTAACAACTGCTTCTTTCTTGCTCATGCAAGAGGCATCTACCTCTTCCTTCAACAGAATGCTGTCATCCCACCTTCTCTCACTGTTTGAGTCCATCTGAGAAAAATGAAAGCCATGGTTGAAATTTGAGAGAACATGGAGATTATTGCTTTGAAAGTGAAACTTTAATTTTGTGATGTGATGAGAACATAAGTAATAATCAACAGGTACATGTTCTTCCTACCCTTATTATCATGTCTCTTGAACCTTCCATATCTTCTTCATGTTCACCACAATCCCATCTTCCTTCAACCATTTGAAGTCTCCTTGCAAACACATGTGACTGGATACTCACTAAGGACTCCAAGCACTTCAGAGTGCACAAAGCTTGTCGTCTCACAGCTCTTCCACGAATGATAGCTTGTAGTTTCACTATTCCCTTCAATGCTCTCAGAGCTTTCCTTGACTGCAACTCTCACCAGTCAGTGAATTGTGTGTGAGAATCTATTAGATCACTTCACTCACTTATTTTCATCTACAGTAACTTATGTTACTTTATCTTAATTCTTTCAGATTTTTCTTTTACCCTCTTTGCTGTTAGCTTGTTAAATATGGTTACAGAAATTTTACTCTATTTTCTGTTCAGAAGTTACCTTTTTCTCGATTTGGACAATCACCAATCGGTTAAAATTGAAATGTGTCACATAAAAATGCAGTTTCTGCTTCTATTTTGGGAAATTACTAATTAGCTGAAGACTTCTAATGAATTAGTATTTACTAACTTCTAACTAAGTTTTAGTTCTGAACATATTTGTGTATCCTGGTTTATTTTTGATTTACATCGACTAAAAATAAAACAAATTTACAGTATAAAAGAAGTGCAAACCTCATTTACAAACCGATTTTGTGAGATTGAATTAGACTTATAGTTAACTTCTTAACCGTTTATCAAACTTAACTAAACCAATAAAAGGCCATTTAGCAAAGAAAAGTGAACAAGGTGGAAAAAGGATTTCAGCTTCATATATATATATATATATATATATATATATATATATATAAATGAGAGAGATTAGACAAACTCACTAGGTAACCTCTGAATGCTGTTTGAATTCTGATGGCTGAAGCTTCTTCCATCTTCCTCTGGCAGTGGTGTGTGGAATGAGGAGCATGATGTCTGGTTTTAACAGGTTGAAGCTGTTCTTGCTTTTCATTGTGTTGTTGATGAGCAGATTGGAGCCTGACAACCTCAACAGCAACCTGAGCAGCAGTGATAGCAGCTTCAGCAGCAGCAGCTGAAGCAATGGCCACTGTTAAAGCATGCTTGCTGTGTTCATCTTCAGCCTCACTGAGTCTTGTTCCTTTTGAGGGTGGTGGTGCTGTAATTGAAGGCAACCTCTTGGCCTTAACCCTCCCAAATATCCAAACCCTTCTTTTTTCCTTCTGAAAAAAAACAGGTTTGTCTCATGAGAAGCACAATCTTGGTTGAAGAGAATTATTAGTGAAAGGAGAAGAAGATCATTTACCTTACTTTGTGAGGACTGTGCCCCCCATAAAAAGAGCTTCTTAATCATGCTTAACCAACCCTTCTTAGCCATTTAACAACATCACATGGAGGACCAACTCCAGGTTCTGTGATATGAGAGAATGCTCAAAAGAACCCTCTCTTATACAACATATGTTTTGGTTTTTGTTTATCTAATGGCCCCAGCTGAGCTGAACAAGTAGATGGATGAAACGTACAAATTGGTTTGTAAGTAGACAGTGAACTGATTTAAGTATTGGACTTGTTAAAACCTAAACATTACACTTGTCCCAAAAAGAAGGAACAATTTGCAGACTTTGTCATAGAATAGCTTCTCATAGGGGCAAATAGTCGTTAGTTACAGACACCAAAAACATGCACATTAATCAAAACTTTGCTTTCAGAGCAATTTTAACTCTAATGCACACAAGTCAGCACAGTTAAAATAAAAATGATGAATTTGATGCAGATATAGTGTGATCCAACACCAACAACCATAATTACTTACCCCCCCATCTTATGAAATCTCTTTGAAAAGGGCTATAAAACACAATAAACAAGAATCACCGTTTAAGAGAACTAGAATCAGATGGGAAACCTTTGAAATCAAAAAAACATTCTTTATTACAGTATCAGATAGATTTTACATTGGGCACGGATAACAAGATTTTTTATGTGTTATTTTTTCCCCAATGGTTTAGAAATGACAAGGTTGGAAGTTTTGGTGAAGTGGATATGATTTTGATGTGGGTGCAAATGCAATCATTTCTCGATTTTCTTCTTTCTCATGCATGATGAGGTTTCTCTGTTCAAAGTGTGGACCCTGAGGAGGAAGTGTTCCACAGCAAAGAAACAGACCACTTTGCTTTCATTAAGAAAGGCAGTGATTAAATAATAATGAGCAGTTGCTCTCAGCCTTGTGGGCCTCATCCAAATTTTCCAACTGGCACATGTTCATATGTTTTTAGAAATAAAAAAGAAAAACACAAACACAGATTTATATGATTTATTTTATATAATTAAGTATTTTTGTTGTGAGTGTTAATTGAAAAAGTGTTATAAAGTGTAATAAGAAATGGCAAACATTGGAAAGCAACCCTTAATTATAATAGTAGGATTGTGAAATTGGTGAAGGAGGGTTCAGGGTGGTCTATGCAAGATAACAACTAGTATCTGTCTGTTGAAACATAGACCCAAGAGTATGGCGTTTCCTTGTAACACCTTTCATTTCATATGCCATTGCACCAAAAGTCAAATCTCCATTATGTATGAACGTGGAAACTAAGTGAGTGAACACATGTTGCTCAATTGGACTAATAATACTTCTCATCCTGCAAAGGTAGGTAGGAGTTAGATAGGTGCAGAGATATTTCATCAACCATTATATATATATACTAAACATTATTTACAGGTCTTTTGATCCAAATATGTTGGGAAAATTTTACGAGATATATCGGATATATTCATCATAGATATTTGACTTCAAAGTCAATATAAAACCTTAAAATGTAATGTTTGTATGTATTTTTTTTTTCGGATTATTTAACATTTTCATTTTTACTTATTGTACGACTCATAAGAAATTGAAAAATGTCGGAGTTGGGTAGATATAAAAAAGTTATATCATATAAGGATGAAAATGCATAAATTTATTGTTTTAAGATTTTGGGTTAAAGGTGGTATTAATCTTTTATGTGTGGTTGGGATTAGCTCTCATTAGTGTTGTGTTCCTTGGTGAATTCTCTCATGACCCATTAGTGGTATCAGAGCCGATAGTTAGTCTTGGTGTCCGTTTCATATAAGTAGAGTATAATCCATATATTGAAAGTCTACATGGCAAGGATTTTAAGTAAGTGTGTCCTGCTAATATGAACGACGGTAGGAAAATGGGACACTCGTGGTTAATGTGGAAGAGACTCATCCTTGAGGGAAAAACTTTTGGATTTCAAGTATGAGTCTAAGTCTCACATTAAATACATATGAGAATGCTAAACATCATATAAGGATGAAGACTGCATATTCATTGTTTAAGGTTTTTGGTTAAAGGTGGTGTCAATACCTTTTGTATAGAGTTGAAGTCAAATTCTTAGTGGACTGGTTCATTTTTGGCCTATACTAAAATTTGCAAATTTATTTTTAATCTACCTGACTCGAATTCGTGGTAGACTTAGTTGATTTAAGGTTTTAACTCATTTTAATAACTGTGTGTGGTTGAGATTATGTCTTATTGATGTTATATCTTAACAAAATTTGTTATCGGTGTAAATATACTTTCCAAGAGAAGGGGGTGTGGGAAAGTGCAAGATTGAACATGTGTGGAGGAGCTAATATGCAAAGGCATGAAATGTGAGGAAAAGAAAAAAAAGAAGATTTGGGGTGAATAGAATAAAGACAGCTGTGAAAGGAGGAAATGTGATAAATACATTCTCTGATATCTCATCTTTTAATAAAGAAGGAAGTGAGGGTGTGGTCGGCTATTTGAAAACCAAAAGCACAGACTTTGTCACACAATGGTTTACGTTAAAATGACTTCTCAGGATTGAATCCTTTGAATGAAAAAGATGTTTGTTTGGTTATTAATAGACTACTCGATCAAGGTTTGGTTAGCTTCTTGAATCAGGGCCTACACTCAATGATGCAATGAACGTTTTAGGAGAAACAAATCTCGGACAAAAATTGGTGACTATTTATTATTGTACCACTCTTTAGCCTATTCAATTCAATTATCCTCAAGAGACAACTATGAGGTTAAACCACCCATCAATAGTTATGACAACGTAAGGTTGTCTCTAGTGTATTTCTCAATTTTCTTTATCCTAATCTTTCAACTCATATTCCTCTTCACATATTACCTACACATTTTACCTTATATATTCTAGATTTAATTAGTTGGATGGTATTCACTTTTATTCTTTTATTTATATATATGTCAGTTTGATACCCACTTTTAAAAATGTGTTAATTGAGTCCCAACTTTTGAAAAGATGTCTCAATTAGGTCCTTTTCAACCAAAAATTATTAACACGATTAACGATATTAATATTTAAAATGACTTACAAAATTAAGTATTGATATTTATTTTAAAATTTAGTGGTAAAAGTCATAAATTAAGTTAATGACTTTAGTAATTTTTGTTTGAAAGAGATCTGATTAAGACATTTTTTCAAAAGTTGGGACCAAATTGACACATTTTTAAAAGTGAATAGCAAACTAACACATCTGAAGGAAAGTAAGTATAATTCGACTAATTAAACCTATATTCTAACAACCATCTATGTTACCAAAACTTTATGTTCCATTTTATTCTCTGCAAAAAGTTATTAAATCACAATTATAATATTATAAATTTTGACCCATTAACCCATAATGGAAAAAGTTAAAGATGGATAAAAAAAGGTTTTATCACTTTGAATGGAAATACTTTGTTAACAAAAACTGAGAATTGAACTAATATATGTTTAAAAATAAAAATCGTAATTTATCTTGTTTTGAGTAAAACGATATAAATGATAAAACAATTTATGTTTAAGCCAACCATAATGTACGGTTATTTAATTTTCTGAGTTTTACAAGAGCACATATATTTAAATTAAATACTTTATATGCAAATTCATTTTGACATGACATTTTATAATGTTTGTATATGATTTAATTTTGTGTAAGCATTATCATTAATTGTTGATAATAAGTAAATAAGATTGTTTAAGGTTGTTCAAGTCTCTTGTATGGATCGTCTGTGACAAGACATGTATATGATAATATTAGTGAATGTTTAAATTCGTAACAATTTAGTAAACTTGTTTAAACTAAAGTATGAATAAAAGAGTTTAAAAGACACAAAAACCAATAAAACGTATAACTGTAAAAGTTGAACTGCACGTGAACGCTGATTTCACCTCAACTTTTTTGGAGCAACCACTGCATATGTTAGACACAACCAACTATATTCATAACCATTTTTTTTGGTTGAGCTAATAGTCATAATTGTTGTATCCCATTCCATATATTAAAGACAAAGGTACATGAAAACGATCACTAAGTTTATAAAATGTGTATTACTTTTGAATATTTATTCTGCACATTATGTTTTAACAATGATTATTCTACACATTTTATTTTATGTTTTGGATCTTTATTGTCTAAATATTTAGTTGTTACATTTTTAAGCCTTTGTTATTTAGGAATTTAAATAAATAGACGTTGTTGTATAATCAAAATATTTGTTTCTCACTGACTGTCTATTACAGTTTGTTGGAAGTGTGTCCGGAATAGCTCCACACGTAGATGTGTTAGCTAACTTTTTAGACCTAGGAACTCTGATTCTGTTTTTATCATATTAGGAACTACTTAGTCATGCCTATAAGGGATATTTTGTTTTCAATATTTTATAACTGATATCAATAGGACATAATTTTATTAAAAAAAAAAATACCCACACACGTACACGGAAACGAGATAAGAAGATAGAGTTTCTACTCAATATATTTTAATTTAAAAATTAATACATTATTCTCGGTACAAGATTAGTCTTTTATAGGCTTTACAAAACATTATAATATTAATTTTTAGACAACCCACTCAAGAAGAAATTGTTAGTAAATAGCCTTTCAACTTGTGGCTTTAATTGAACGGCGCCTACAATTTTGTGTGATGCCTACAATTAGCTTTACTAGTGTAGCTGCCTTCATGCTTTCCAATAAAATTACATAGCTTTTTCATAAGGTGAGTTTTGGTCCAATCAAACATTTTCTATTAGGTCAAAGTTTTCAATATCTGCGGCTTGATTTAATTATTGACATTGCCTCCCTTAAATCAAGCTTGTATCATTCCAAACATTCTTTTTAACTTATAAAATAACTCAGCTTTCAGTGGCTTTGTATACATATCTGCAACTTGTTCTATAGTTGGACAATATTCGATTGCTACTTCTTTCTCAGCTACTAGTTCTCGAATTTTATGAAACCGAATATCTATGTGCTTGGATCATCCATGAAATACTGGATTTTTGCATAATGCAATTGCTGACTTGTTATCACAAAATATCACTATGGGAGTATCTTGCTTCTGATGCATCACTTCAAGCATTTTTCTTAACCATACTGTCTGGGTTGCACAACTAGTTACTGCCATGTATTCTGCTTCGGCTGTTGAAAGAGCGACAACAGGTTGTTTTTTTGAGGACCACGATATTGCTCCTGTTCCTAGATGAAATGTATACCCTGACATGCTTTTTCTTGTTTCAACATCTCCTACCCAATCACTATCTGTATATCCAACAAGCTTCACAACTTTAATGTTAGCATAAAAAATTCCCTCGATCAAAGTACCTTTGATATATCTAAGGATTCTCTTTGCTCCTTGTAAATGACATGCATATGGCTCTTCCATGAATATGCTCAACAGTCCTACTCCAAAAGACAATATATGGTCTAGTAGCAGTCAAATATTTGAGGCTTCCAATCAAGCTCTTGTAATATGTTGAATCAATTCTTTTTTCATCACTATCCTTTTTCAGCTTCAACAGGTGTTGAGATTGGCTTTGAATTCTCCATCTTGATTTTTTTTAAAACGTCAGCAGCATACTTCTTTTGAGATATAAAAATTTCATCATCCTGCTGAATGACCTCGATGCTAAGAAAACATGACATTAGGCCCAAATCTGTCATCTCAAAACAATTAACCATGGCCTCCCTGAATTCTGCAGTCATCTTTGGATTATTGCCAGTAAAAATTAGATCATCAACATAGAGGCACATAATAAGAATATTGTTAGGGTCAATTGATTTGATATACAAAGTATGTTCAAACGAGCATCTCTGAAAACCATTATGCAGAAAGTAAGAATCAATCTTCTAATACCACGCCCTGGGTGCCTGCTTCAAGCCATACAATGCCTTCTTCAATATGTAGACTTCATCTTCTTTTCTTTCAACTTCATATCCTGTAGGCTGCTCAACATATACTTCTTCCAAAGTGTCATTCAGAAAAGCAGATTTAACATCCATTTGATGAATTTTCCAATTATTTTGAGCTGATAGAGAGATAAGCATACAAATTGTATCTAATCTCGCTACAGGAGTAAATACCTCAAAATAATCAATACATGGCTTTTGTTTGTAACCTTTTGCTACCAACCTTGCTTTGAAATGATCAATTTCTCCACTAGACTTGTACTTAGTTTTGTACACCCACTTTACTCCAATTGGCCTTTTGTCTGCTGGTAAGTCTATCAGCTCCCATGTTTGATTCTTCTTAATGACATGAATTTCTTCATCCATTGCTTTTCTCCAATGTTGATTATTTGAAGCTTCTTCCAATGTTACAGACTCACAATAGGCAAATAAGGCAAAATTGATAATTTCTTCATTAGATGGGTCATTGTCATTACCCACAACATAATCCTCCAATCTGACTCGTAGTCTTTGTTGCCTCTATGGGCTTTGGAAGACCAATCCCACATTCCTTCTTCATCAAAGGTCACATCTTTGTTGATAATGACCTTCTTTGTCACTGGATTGCAAAGCTTGTATGTCTTTGAGTTAGTGTTGTAACCAATGAAGATGCACTTCTCTCCTTTGTCATCAAGCTTTTTCTGAGTTGATCTGGTACATGGGCATATGCTATACACCCAAAAACTCTAAGATGCCGGATTAAGGGCTTCCTTCCACTCCAAGCTTCTTCTGGTGTTTTATCACAAACACTCTTTGTTGGACACCTATTCAAAATATACACAGTAGTAGAAACTGCTTTTGCCCATAATTCTCTAGGCATTGGTTTCGCCTTTAGCATGCATCTCACCATATCCATGAATGTTCTATTCTTCCTTTTGCTACTCCATTTTTGTTGAGGAGTGTATCTAGTTGTTATTTGATGCTAAATTCCATGGTGGTAAAAGAAATTTGCATAAGCAAGGTATTCTTGGCCTCTATCTATCCTCAATGCTTTAGTCTTGCAGCCACTTTGTTTCTCCACAAATGCTTTAAATGACTTAAAGGCATCACAAGCTTCTAATTTCTGTTTCAATAAATACACCCAATCTTTTCTGCTAAAGTCATCAATAAAAGTAATGAAATACCTACTACCGCCATGTGTTGGTATCTCAACCATGCATAAATCTGAATGTAGAATCTCCAATGAGTTTCTTGCTCTCCAGGACTTTCCAGTTGGAAAAGATTCTCTGTGTTTCTTTCCAATTTCACAAGTCTCACATATACCTTTAGGAATGTTTATAATAGGCAAACCATATACATACTCTTTTTTAGATAAAAAATTTAATCCAGAAAAGTGATAATGTCCAAAGCGCATGTGCCACAACCAATCATCATTTTGTATAATGGAAATCAAGCAAGGAATTTTATCATGTTGAACTTTCAAAGGGAATAGGCAATTAAGAGTCATTTTTACCTTGGTAGTGAATCTCCTATTTTTGTCAATCAATGTATAGTAGCCATCATGAATCTGCATGTTGTAGCCCATGCTCAACAGGTTATGATGAAGACCAGGAGCAGAGAAAACATCAGAGATCTGACATTGTGTCCACCTCTTCCTTGATTAGGTGGCTTGAAATTGTTGTCTTTTCATTGCTGATTGAAATTACAACGACCTTTTCCTTTGAAGCTACCACAACCTCTACCTCTTAAATTTATATTTCCATCTTTACGACCTCTACCGTCTTTACTTCGATTGGATTCTACTATGTTGGTAAAATTCACCTGAATTTTCAAGGCTTCTTCATTTGCTTTTTCAGTTATCTCCAAGATTCTGCTCACATGGCTTTCAATGCTACCTTGCAATTCTGCAAGCGTCATGATGTTTGTGTTGTGGGACTCAATTATTGTAGTCACCACATGATCAAATTTCATCGATTTTGTGCGTAGAATTTTCTCTACCACCTTGCTTTCATGGATGTCTTCTCCATACACCCTCATCTTATTGAATGGATTTGTTACCCGTGAAAAATATTGTTCCACGGTTTCTGAATTGGACATCTCATATCTTTCATATTCTCGATGCATGGATTGCAATTTGGATTTATGAGCTTTCTCTACTCCTTTGTATGACAACTTCAAAATGTCCCACACTTCTTTGGTTGTATTAGCACTAAGCACAATAGTAGCCGACGGGAACTAACCAGTTCCATGCCCATCATGCGTCTCACCACTAAGTACATCCCAGACCCCTATTGGACTTAGTCCTTCAAGTCCAAACACAAAGGTAAGTGAACTTAGTCCTTCAAGTCCACTAATCCATGCAACAACCAATTTCACAGCAACCAAAACCGCCTGGCGCCGCCTAGACACCGCCAGGCGAAAACTGGCAGCAAAACGCCTGGCGGCCAACACCCTACCGCCAGGCGCCTGAGACCAAACAAGAGCCACCTAGCTCCGTTACCGCCTGGCGGACACAACCCCGCCGCCAGACGCCTCCTACAAACAGTGGCCACTGCCACTAATTTAGAACTCTATCGCCTGGCGGTTTGCCCCGCACCGCTAGGCGCTATACCAGTAGCGCAAAAGCTACTGGTTTTTGGCACTTTTTACGGGTCTTATTAGACCCCAAACATACAATATATCCATAACTCCTCAATTATAGCATTTCAAAACATACAACCAACCCAGAACTCAATAAGTACAATTAGCTCATGTGCAAAACAATTGTTATCATGCCTTAACATGTATCACTTGGTTCACTAAAGAAACAAGCCACCAAAGATGAATATTTAACCCATCATTTACCACAACAATGATTATTCAGTTTAAATGACAATACCCAAAATTACAGCAGCGTACACAATTCGTATCAATTCAATTATATCTCACCACATCCTTGTCATCGTTTATTACCCTAAACTAGTTTCCACATTCAGTATACTCCCGGTTCTATAAGTTTACAATCTAAGATTAATATTACTCATGCCAGCCCCATCTGTTCAGTGTTGCACCTATCCTTGGATATCCAAACTGTCGTTGTAGCAACCAATATACAGAAAACCCCCAATTTGCACATTTAATCCTTCACTCATTATTTAAATATCATCTTTCATAAAATCATCGCCTATCCCATGTTCAAACCATTCTTATAAGAACCCCCTTCAATGCCCCCATGACAAGGACGCAAGAGGGGCCATTGTTGATCAACAAGAACCTTGGAATTCTCAAGTTTTAGCAAGGAAACTAGATTAGGGGAGCTGGAATCGTACATTTAATTTCATATTGTTTAAATTGCATGAAATGTATGATTAATTGGATGCATGTACTCTGCCCAGTTGTGTATAATTCATGTTTTTTGGATTTTTCCAGAAACCGCCTAGCGAGTGATGAACTGCCGCTAGGTGACTCATCCATTTATGCTTGTTTATAGGATCCAAAGATGGAACCGCTTGGCGGCCTGAGCTTATCAGCCAGGCGACGCGTGACTAACCAATCCTGTTTTGGATTTTGTCTGAACTGCTTGGCGGTGATGAACTACCGCTAGGCGATGCGGGCTGTTTTGGCTCGAATCTTGGGTTTTTTACGTTCTGGGCGATTTTTGATCGGTGGAAAGGGTGTTTAGATCATTAACTAACTAAATGGAAGTGAATAATTATGAAATCATGAGGTGATAAGGGGAAATTGGATGATTGTGGCATGTTCTCTGTTTAGGGTTGAACATTTAGGGATTTTGGGTTTCAGAGGGAATTACATGAGCAAAAGTAATATAATTTGGTGTATTGAAAGCATAATGTATTAATAGTACTCATAAGCGTACGATAAAAGTGTATTGGGTGGACAACTTGAGAGACTGGTATGAAATGGGGAAGTTGGAATTCTCGCAGGTGCAGGGCATAATTCTAGGTTTCCTAAACTTGATGCACTGCCTAGCGCAAGCAAGGTGCTGCTAGGCGTCAACGCAAAGCCAAGGAATTTTGCGTGGCTCTTGAGTACAATGGTGAGTTTGGGTCTCTGTGGAAGTAGAGTGTAATTAAGACACCAACATTGGGTCATTCGACAAAGGCATGGGATAGGTCATTACTGATTTAGTAGTATGAATCAATTAGGGGTTAATTGGGATTGAAAGAATCATGGAAATAACAACATTGCAGTAGGGGCATAAGTAAATTAGAGTCTTGCTGGATTGAAAGGCATAATACAATTAGTAACTTGGGTGTCAAAGAAGATGCACGAGTTGGGTTGTGAGGTGGGATATCATAAGTGAAAGAAGTGTTATAATACTAAGGTAAGGTATAATTGGTATGTTACCTTTAAGGGAGTAGAGATTGATGTTATGATTGGACATTGTGATAGGTCAGTTAAGTTGTGACTATGGCCTAAGTTGAATAATATGGTTTGCACTTAATGGGTTCTAAGGAATTGGTATGGTCAAGAGAATGCATCTACCAATGAGTATGTTTATGATAGCAAGGCATAAAAAAGGTGAGTTCATGACCATAAAATGGAAATTATGTGACTGGTAATTATGTGATGCATCATGGAGGGGTTAAAAAGGATTGAAATCACATATGAAAGGCCCAAACCAGTACAATTCGATGTACTGGTGTGGCGTCTGGCGGTGAAGTCTGGACCGCCAGGCGATAGCTACACTTATAGGGGTTACTGGAACTCATGGCACCTGGTAGTGAGGGTGGTCCCGTCAGGCGATGTCTGCAGGACAATGGACTACAAGACGCTTGACACCTGATAGCACGTGTCCCCTGTCTAGCGGTTTGGAAGCGTATTTCATCCAGCGACTCAGAAGCAGCGCCAGGCAATATTGTAGAGGCAGAAACTATGTGTTGCTTGCTTTGGATGTGCGTGGTCTACAAGACTTTGGTGATATCTCGAAGGTCGGCTTGCTGGTGTTCCTTGAGTTGTGACTCGGAACGTTTCCCTTGAGTTGTGGCTCGAGATAGGGGTTAAGCATGTGGCATTCCCTGAGTTGTAGCTCGAAATGGCATCTCTTGAGTTGTTGCTCGGGATGACGGATAAACACGAGGAATTCTTGAGTTGTGGCTCGAGTTGGCGAGTGTTGTCGGTATGAGTGTGCAAGTTGTGGCTCGCACGGCGAGTCCTTGGTATGAGACCAACAAGTTTGGTAGTCTTGGGACATTACGAATAATATTCGTATTGGGAACTCCACCTGGTGTTACAAAGTGTGGTCTGTAGCATGGTTTCCCGCACGTGCTATACCAGTTGTGGCTGGTAGGTGTGGTAGCAAGACATCTCGAGGTACTCATCAGAAGACGTAGAACACAAGTAACATGGTGGTGGCCATGTGGTGTGGAATCAAAGGATAGGAATTCCCTTGGTGTACTTGTATGGTTTATATGATGTCTAATTATATATACATACATACATACATATATATATATATATATATATATATGTATGTTTATATAATTATAAGCTCATCCTATCTGCATGTGGTTGGCGATGATCGTGTATGCGGTACACGGGAGCAAATGTTGTTGCAGGTGATTCTGGTAAGGCTTAGCAACAGAGCATGGAAAACTCATGGGGCACAGTTTTATTTGAGTTTTTATCGTTAATGGTTTTGAAAAAAAAAATTGTAAACTATTATGAAACCAATTTAGTAATTTATAGAGCTTTAAGAATTTTGAATTTGGAGTTGACTTTATTATGTAATAAAGATTATAAATTCCCCGTGTTTTGGGAATTGATACATAATAAATGAGGTTATTTTTTTTATCTCTATTTTATTTTATTAAAAATTCGTAATATTCGACTAAGATGTTACACCATAGCTACTTCATACATGTCTAAAAGAGTAGACACACGTTCTTGCCAGCGTCAGAAATTCTACCCAGAGAATACCTCAATTTTTGTTACATCTGGAAATGGTTTCGCAAAGATGGTTTGAGTTCCGGAAATATTTTTAATTCTCCAGAGTAGTAGATTGTTGTAAATAACTGACAAATCATGAATAAAAAGGTACTTCCTAAGGAGTGTAAAATCATTGTCCTTAAGGACTTATCCGCGGTTTGTTGCACAAGTCCCCCGGGATACAACAGGAATTTCTCAGATCTTCCGAGGATCTCAGAATTAGCAAGAAAGTACTCTTAAAAGAGTATTTAACCCAGATAATAGAAGATAGAAGGAAGAAATATGAGAGAGAAGAGAGCTTGAAGAATGAAGGAAAAGAGTGAGAAATGGTGTATGTTTTGTAGAGCACCAAAGCTACCTATTTATAGGTGTGAAGGAGTGAATGAAATAGGCTATAATCCCATATTTCTCACCAATGTTCAAAAACAGATTTGCAATGTACATGGGTAGCCATGAATCATAATCATTGCAATAATCATGGAATCAAAACGGAAGCATAATATCATTGCACCACAAGTGAAACTACAGCAACCAAAAAAAAATATTGGAGGCAACGTTCAAATCTTTTTGCAATAACCGCTAGTATTATAACAAACCAAAGGTACGAAGGCACTCAACTTGGATAGAGAATTTGAGATCCAAAGCATGAAGGAGCAAATGTTTCAAACTAGAAATTAAAGTCACTAATTGTCTAATTACAACACAGTTAATAGCCTTTTATGTTTTTAAACCTTTATTATTTAGGAATTTAAATAAATAGATGTTGTATAATCCAAATATTTGTTTCCTACTAACTGTCTATTACTATTAGTAGCCTCTAAATTTTGTATATAAAAACAATTGTATACACCTAATAAAAGCTAATGAGAATACCTTTTACCTACATTTTATTCCCTTTCTCGCTAGTTTCCTACTTCTATCTTTATGTAGTCCATTTGTCCCAACATAGTGGTATCAAGAGCAAGGTTCCTTGAAGGGGATTGGACAAGAATTGTGTAGTGCATACCAGGTACTTGTGGTTAAAAATGTTACAATACGATTATGGTTGCAGGAGGCATGATGACAAGAACTCTTCCTATCTTTGATGGAAAGGGGTACAATGACTGGTGCATGAAGATGGAAGTAAATTTGGGTTTCTAAGAAGTAGACGAGATAGTTAAAATTGGGTTCAAAGAATCGTCAAAGAAAGTGGAATGTTGTTAAAAGAAGAAGTTGGACTACAAAGCATGAATGTTGTTACACCAATGTGTGACAGTCAATGTGTTTCAAAAGATCTCAAAGGCTAGCACGACCAAGGAAGCTTATAACATCTTAAGCGCTGGGTATGACAATTCTGGAAGAATTAAGAAGGTCAAGATCCAATCTTTGAAAAGACGGTATAAGCTGCTTGCAATGACAGGGTGGGAGATGGTGGTTGAAAACTTCAAAGGCTTCAGGTTCTTGTTAATGACATAAGGGCCTATAATGAGAGCGTTGAAGACAGCAGAATAGTGGAGAAAGTGTTGCGAACCTTAACCCCTAAATATGATCTCATACTAGTTGTTGTTGAGGAAAATAAAGATTTGGATAAGATGACGGGGGAAGAACTTTAGAATTGTTTGAAAGCCTATGAATAGTGAATTCTCAAAAGAAAGAATGTCGATACAGTGACTAAACAAGCTTTGCAAGCCAGAACAATCAAAATATATCAAGAGGCAGATGAATAAGAGGGTTTAGAGGAAGATTTAGAGGTGGCAGAGGCTCTAACAAATCTAGAGATGTCTCAAATCATAACAACACCACTAAGTAGAAAAAATGTAACATCCTATGTAGATATTACTTAAATAAATAATTATAATTTAAATTAAAGTCAATCAATGATAAAGTTCCCAAAAGCACGGGAAATTTAAAACTTTATTAAACACGCTTAAATCCAAAATCCAAAATTTGACTTAACTAGTACAAGTTCCAACATCTAAAACTAGAATTAAAACTAATACATGATAAAAGAAATATTTTTCTTTAAATCCATCCCTTAGCTAGCCCTTACTCTGGCCCTATGCATCGACAACATCACCTGTAATATCATTTGCTCTCATGTGACAAGTCACATGATCATCGCCAAACACAAATAGAAAGGATGAGCTCAATAAATAAAAAATATATAAAATAAGGTAAATAACCCTCACCCAAAATAGCTTAACCTTTTTCTTATTTATAAAAACCTTTGTATCATGCTCACCTATCTCATAACCTATATAAGACGCATGTAAAATCTTGACTAGATATTACTAATTTAAATAAATAATATAATATAATAATAAATTTTCAATTAATAAAACTCTTTCCCAAAAATGTGGGATAATTTAAACTTTATTAAATGCATCGAAATTCAAAACTAGAGCTGTCAAAATGGATAACCCGACCCGACTCGGCTTGACCCACCACGGGTTGATAACTTAGTGAACCAACCTAACCCGGCTCATTTATTAGCGAGCCAAAAAAATTTAAACCTGGTCCGGCCCATCACGGCTTAGTGGGTTAAACGGGTTGGCTCACGGGTTCATTTAATTGAAAAAAATACAATTTTATTTTATTTTTTTTCAATAAAAACTAAATTATAATTCTAATTAAAATCTAAATAAACTTTAATACAATCCAAATACAAACCAAAATCACAAAAATACAAATTATCTATGTGTTGGCTAAAAAAACATCCTAACATGACCCAAATGCAAAGCCCAACTTAATAAAACACACTTATGTGATTCTTTATTTGCACCAACCTGACTCACCACAGGTTCAACCCGGGTGCGCTGGGTTTTAGGTGAGCCGGGTCAAAAATCAACCCGTATTAAAATTTGTAAAAAAATTTTAATCCAACCCGGCCCGAACCTGTGGTGAACCGAGTTGACTCGTGAGTTTCAACCTATTTTGACAACTTTATTCAAAACCATAAATCCAACTCCATGTTTACAACTGATCAAAACTAATGTTTACAAAAATAGTAAAATATAGTACATAAAAGCTCCCTAAGCTAGCCCCTCTTCGACTCTATGTGACACCAGCTGCTCCTGAAATATCGTCTACTCTCATGTAACGAATTACACGATCATCGCCAAATACAAATAGAAAGGGTGAACTCATGTAATTACGCATAATTAAGCATATCATAAACTACAAATCATGGCCACCACCATGTACATCCAGATTCTACACACTCTAGTAATAACTTTAAGATGACACTTGTTGCCACAAGCCACAACTCGGGGTTCCAACTCTACAAGCCACAACTCGTAGACACACGTGCGGGACTATCCTATTACTAACCACCATCCATAACACCAGGTGGAGTTCCCAATAAGAATCACAACTCGCACACTCACACCGATTACCAATATCACCAGCTCACAACCCGGGATCGCCACGTGTTTACCCTTCATTCCGAGCCACAACTCAAGGAATGTCATTCTGAGCCATAACTCAAGGAATGTCTTCAGCAAGTCTCATACTCAAACTCATCACCACAAGTCGTGTAAAACTCTCAATCTCACTTAACCTGACCTATACAAGATCAGTACAAGATTAGTACACACTCCTCGCTCATAGTCCAACACATGTGAAAACATGCTATGAACCTTTCTGCTCGTAGTCCAACACGCGTGAAAACCTGCTATGAACCTCTATACTCATAATAGCCTCAAGTGCGAGCACAAAACATACGAACCTCTATGCTCGTATCCTCACACAGAAGTACATTGAATACGAACCTTTCCGTTCGTATTAATCACGCGTTTCCAAATCCATTGCGAACCCCCTCAAAACCCCCTGCCCCTACACTAGACCATCACAACAAACCATGTAAAACACGTCACAAAATCCCCTTGCCCCTACACTATCGCCTGATGCAGCCTAAGCACCGCTAGGCGAAATTGAGCTACAGACTGCCTAGCGGTCACTACTTACCCCCAAGTGCCACGCATTTTAGGGACCCCTTGTTTGTAACTATCGTTTAGCGGTCCAATCCACATTGTCAGGCGCTACACCAATAAAGCGAATTTTACTTGTTTAGGCATTGTAGAACCAATTCTAACACACCAAGTCATTGCAGGCACACATCTAGAACACCAATTATGTATTTTTACAGTTCAACATGCCTCAATTTACATCACCGTAAATCATATAAATTTACTCTGAATAATAACTCATACATTCACAATTTTGCACCCTTGAATTTAACCATACATACAATTATCATGCTCGTATTAAGATTCACAAATAGCCATGATAAGAACCTCAATGCATATTTAGAAAGCTTAATATGACTCATTGGTGCAACTACAATTACCTGCATATCAATTTCATTTATATTTATATACATGCATTCACCAATAAAGCAATTTTCAACATGTGACTAAAACAAAGGAACATTCAAGTTCATGGAAAGCTCACAACAGAACCTAATCATGCTTCCAACTCATGCCACATTGAACTTACCTCCAAAATAGTACCTTCAACATTTCATTCATCCCAAAACCTCAAACTAAATCAATTTTAACATTGGTGCATACTAATGATTCATCCATTAGGCTTACCACTGTATAATTCTACACATTCTATCATCATACTACATTCATGAGTCCAAATGAACCCCAACATAACCCAAATTCGCGCCCCACCTAGTCAACCACAAAATCCCAGACTTTCCTTGCACCTACGAGAACCCTAAAATCCCCAACCCAATCCAATCATGCAATTTCACCAAATTCACATTCAGTCATGCTTTCACAATTCATGTATATTCAATATTCACACATAAACATAAAATCATCATCGTTTGCACATTAAATCATATTCCAATTCATTCCCAATTGCCCTCATGGAACCCTTATGCACGTGCAATTGTAAAATCACCACATTAGCATCAACTTCAGCAAATTATTAATAATTGATCATGAAATCACACAATATTATCGCACATAAGAATTCCAGGACAACAACATTGCCCTAGAATCCATAAAACTTAGAAAGCTGAACCACAAGGCTCGTGTTGCCTAGCGGCAATGAAGGGCCGCCAAGCGATTTCTATGCAGAACCCAAAAACTAGGTTTAAATGGCATGCGTGGCTTGGCGGTCAATGAATGTCGTTAGACAATTTCTGGGTAGAAACCTAAAAAATACGAATTTCAACGAAAATTCAAAAAGAAACAAGCACCTATGATCCAATTACATAAAAAAATACATTAAGCAGGAATTAACATACATGTGCAGCTCCCATTACCTAGATTTCCTACTCCAAATACTCCCCTAGAGCCCTTCTTGATCCCAATTTGATTCAAGCCTTGCCTCTCTCACAAAGCACTCTTCCTAGTCCTCTAAGTACTCGTTGGGTCAGGTTTAGTCAACTTAAAACAATCTCCCATGCAGTTGTATCAACTCCCGAATTTCACCCTTCTCCTCTCTTTTTCCAACTCTTAAAAATAATAATAAATTAAAAAACGAAAATAACGCTTAATAGGCATCAAGTGTCATTACTTGGAGGTTTCTCCTCCATAAGACATTGCCTCTACCTCTCTGGCTTCCCAGACAACTACGGCTTAAGAAAAAAAGATGTGAAAAGGAACTATCTCGCACTAAACCAGGTTCGAACTCAAACTAATTACACGGCATATACAAAACTAACTAACCAATCCATGTTTCATGATAATTCATATCCATCTATGATTATATTATCACACTTCGCGGTCAAGCGCACATGCAAAATAATTAAATAATTAAATTAACACACTAATGACATACCACGAACTCGAACCCAAGTCCTCTCTACACCATACAATATGCTCAACCAGTTGAACTATCACGATTCCTTATTAAGATTGGCCCATTTAAGTCCTTTAAATGTATCTCCAATTCCCAATTATTGATAATTAAATATTTATTTATATTTAAATTTCCTGGGTCTTACAAAGAAGGCCCCAAATATAGGGTTGGAAAACAATACACAGGAGGAAGAGAAAGAAAGAGTGTTGATCGCAAGAAAGTGCAGTGATATGTTTGTGATAAATTCGGACATTTACTCATTCAAATGTTGGTACAAGGATTCCAATCAAATCAAGATGGGAAAGAAGAATGAGGAAGCCCATTTGGTCCATGAAGAAGAGAACTCGGATTTGGATTAAGTTTTGTTGATGGTAACCACTATAGAGGAGGTAAAAGGTGATCGAACATTGTTGATGGTAACCACTGCAGGACAAGTCTTCCCTAAGTATCCTTTCTTCTTCCCATTGTTGATGCCATTGTTCTTTGATGAACAATTCATAATGCTCTCTTATTTCTTTATCTTTTTCTTTCTTTGTCTTTTTCTCTCTTTTCTTCCCCCTCTCTTTTTCTAATCTCGTTTTCCTTCTTTTCTTTTTCTCTTTCTTCTTTATCTTTTCTCTCTCTTTTGTTCTCTTTTCTCTCTTCTTTTTTCTCTTTTCTTTCTCGTCTCTTTCTCTCTTTTCTTTTCCTTCTTTTTCTCTCTTTTCTTTCTCGTCTCTTTCTCTTCTTTTTCTCTCTTTGTCGTTACTTCATTTTCTATAAGTGTTTCCTTTTCATGTACTCTTTTTAGCTTATGCTCTTGCCTTCTTTTCAATACATCTAATTTTTGCATTGTCCTTTCTTCCTCCTCTTTCAAGTATAAAATGTAGTTCTTGAGGTCTTCATTAGTCATAGGACTTGCATCACAATTAGGATATTGATGAGTTCCATGCCCATAGCCTTCACATTTGGAACATCTTAGTGCACTTGTCTTTGGCAATGATTTTCTATCAAGATTGTGCTTCCTTTTGGTACTAGCAATCTTGCCAATCAATTGTATAACTCTAGATTCCAAAGGCATTGACAACCTCCACCAAAGTCTCACAAACACTAGGTGTATCTCTGCGTGCCACTCTCTTGGTACTTTCAAATCCTCTAACCAAATGATCCTAGTTAGGAGTAGGATAATTTAAACCATATATTAAACCAGTTCCAGAAGGATGCCTCTACGGAAACATGTTGCATTAATCTATATTGCTAGTTCCTACAAGAAAAGGTTATTAATAATAAAATATATTTAGGACCTCACCACTCTTCTAAGTGTTTCCCTCAAAATTCTACTTATGTATCACACTTTGTAGGCTTTTCTTGAAAGTACTATCTTACATTTTACCACTCAATTCCCTTTATGGTGTGTTTGGATGAGGTAATTCAAGAGGGTGATTCATTTATTTGGAGAATTTGAAATTCTTTGAAATGAAATGCTTTGTTTGGATAGAGAAATTCAAAAGCATTTAAAATGCATGCATTTTGTTGAAGTATTTCAATTAGACAAATTAGAAGAAATTCAAATACCCTAAAAAAATGTGGAATTTGAAATTCTTCTCACTCAACCTCACACTCTGAACTCAATCCCAAACGGACCCGGCAAACTCACAACCATGATAGGTTGGGCTGGCCAGACAATCCAGACAGATCGGACTGACCTGACGACACAAACGGGTCGAGCAGGGCCGATGACCAGACAGGTCGAGCGGGCCCGATGACCCAGATGGGTCAAGCGGGCTCGATGACCTAGATGGGTCGAGTAGGCTCGATGACCTAGATGGGTCGAGCAGGCCCAACGACCCAGATCGGTCGAGCGGGCCTAACGACCTAGATGGGTCGAGCAGGCCCGACAACCCAGACGGGTCGAGGGAGCTCGATGACCCAGAAGAATTAGCCAGGCCCGACAATCCAAATGGGTCGGCGGGCCTGACGACCCAAATGAATGGGGGTGACTCGATGACACATATGGATCGGGTGGGCTTGACAACTTAAACAGGTTGGTCAAGCCCGACAACAGCACTGCCCAAGTAGGCTCGACGACCAAGATATGTTAGGCTGGCCCAACAACCCTAACGGACCAGACTGGCCCTACGACATAAACGGGTCGGGCGGGTCTGACAACCCAAATAGGATTGATGACCCAGACAAGCCGGGTGGGCTCGAAGACAGAGACGAGCTGAATCGACCTAACAAATAATACGGGTCAGTGAATCTGATGGCCCAAGCAGGACAGGCGAGCCCGACAACCCACACGGGTTTGGCAGGCCAGATGACCTAGAGATGTCGGGCGGGCCTAACGACCCAGACGTGTCAGGGAGACTCAACGACCCGACCGACCTGTTGACCTAACAAGTCTGACCGACTCGTTTCCAAATTTATCATGAACTCAAAACATAATTAAGCCTAAAATAAATATTGATAAAATGAAATTTTATCTCACAAGAAATTCAATTATTTTATCCAAACAAGAAGTTGAAATGTAAGGTATTTGAATTTTTTTTATCCAAACAAGTTATTTAGAATATGAAGGGAATTTAATTGCAAGCAATTCAAATATAATACATTTCAATTTCTCAGCATTGTTGAAATGCTTCATCCAAACATAAGGTTAGTGTTTGGCAAAGAACTCCTTGAGCTTAACCAAAGAATGAACAAAAAATGTGAAAATTGTTGTGAGATCTAAATCTTGACTCAAAAGATCAAAGAAAATACAAAACTCCAGACAAACTTGAGAAATTTTAAAGACACAACACAATAAATTAAAAAATAACTAGACTACCAAAAAGAGTTAAAGGAGACAATGTAGAGACTCTAAGAAAAGACTGATTGCAATTCAATAGATAAAAAAACCACAAATAAAATTGCAACAAAAATTTGTGTTGAACTCTCTTTTTTTTTTTGCTTTTGGATCCTTACTTTTCTTTTTCCTTTTCTTTCAATATATACTTATTTCTTTTTTAATTGGATCCATTATTATTTCTTCTTCTTTTTTTCAATTTTGCAGTTCAACACAAAAACAAATAAAACTAAACAAATTGCCCTTCAAACCCCAAACTCACATAAATCAATGTATTTACACTTGCAAACAATTAATTGTGACTACAATTAATAGAAAAACACAAAAAACAAATAATTTCCACGAATCAAATGTAGAAAAACACACTTTAAATGAAGAACGTGAAGGAAAAAACACACGACAAATTAAAACTCAACAAAATTGGAAATTTAAACGAGAACCTTGCTCTAGATAACAGATGATAAAAATCCTATAGTGGAAAGAGTACGATCGTTTCTGAATTTGAATCTTCTAGAGGGACGACAAAAATAAACCAAACAAGAATGCGGAATAAGAGAAGGATGGAGGACACCACAATCTAGTAGATTGATAAGTCAAGTGAAGATTCGCCACAAAGATGTTAATCTTTGATAAGAATCATAATTTTAATCCAAGAACCAAGAGAATCTTCTCTCAAATAATGCAAATGCATATAATATAACTCAAAAGTGTCTACATTAGTTTTTGGTACCTCTATATATAGGTACATAAGTTCAAGAAAACCTAGAAACACTAAAAGAAAGCAAAAAGTCCAAAAACATTAAAAAAAAACTAATTTCTAGAAGAAAGCCCAAAGCCCAAAAACATAGAAACATAAATTAATTTTTCTAAAAACTATTTTTCAAATGTGCTCATGATCTTCATGTTCTTTAAGTTTCCTCCTTCATGGAACATTATAAGCTTCAAGGAAACATGTTTTGATCTTTGACCTTGTCATAGATACTTTGAATTGCAAATGTTCTTCCTAAAGTTCTTCTTATATATGTTTAGGAGATAATCCTCTATCATACCCTCCTTCTTAAAGAGAATTTGTCCTCAAATTCGTACCACTTGAAATTTAGGAGATGGTCCTTTATCATAACTACTACCAAACCACATTTAATAGAGATACCCAACTACTACCAAAATACTATTAAATGAACTTCTAATCTTAAACGCAATTACCCACTACTACTTAAACACAATTAACGTATTTGTCAGTTCATTTCCCTAATAGACTGATATTAAACATGCATACCAATTATGAGGATAATGGGAAAAAGTGGAAACAAGATTGTCATTTTATTACATTGAAAGACGCTTCCTTTTCAAATCCAATACTTATTTCTTGATGCTGATATGATTTTGCAAGATACCAAAGTGACTCTAGTTATATGTTACTATGATACGATACAAACTTCGAAGAAAATCTCGCATGCTTAACTTGGTCAATTTGGTTAAGGAATAGGTCGAAGAAATGAGATATTGTAATGTTTCTTTAGTTTTAGCTTTTAAACTTTATTATTTATATTATATATACCTTCAAGTTTTAAATTTTATTCTTTGTTTCTTTAATGGATGTTAAATTCGATTATAAATATTAAAATTTTAAAATATTTATTGTTTATCATTTTTCATTGTCTTATGTATAATAAAATAAAGGTTAAATTATCCTTTTGGTCCCTCTATTTGTCATGAAATTTCATTTTGGTCCTCACGTTTTTCGTTGTCTCAATTTGGTCCTCACCGTTAACTTTGACCAGACGGTGTTAAAGTCAATGCCACGTGTCAATTTCTGGTTTTTTTGAATTTTTTTTTTTTTGAATTTTTTTTTTAATTTTGACACGTGTCATTTCACCGTTGTGCCACGTGTCAAAGTGACTCAATTTGGTTCCTATATTTGTTTTTAGTTTCAATTTAGTCCTAATTTTTATAAAAATGAAGCAATATTGTCCCTCCTTAGATTGAGACTCAATTGAATCTTTGTATACAACTTATGATGATATCCTTAATAAAATTGAAATTTTTATTAAATATTTATAGAAATATTTTTAAATAAATTTTTTTAGTTTTATTATTAAAAAAAGTTAAATCCCAAACTTAATTTCAAAAATTAACAATTTTGTCATCATATATAAAAGCATCAAGTATATCATATTATACAAACTTGGTAAAGATTAAAAATCAAATAACTTGTCACACATAAATTTAGGAACTAAATTTCAAGTTCAAAACAAAATCAAAGTCTAATGTTTTGTGTAGAATTTAAAGTTAATTTAAAATATTTATAGAAATATTTAATAAAAACGTTAATTTTAGTAAGAATATCATCATAAAATTTATAAAAAAGTAAATTTAGTATTAATTTGAGGAAGGACAATATTGCTACATTTTTACAAAAATTGGGACTAAATTGAAACTAAAAACAAATATAGGGACCAAATTGAGTCACTTTGACACGTGGCACAACTGTGAAGTGACACGTGTCAAAAAGAAAAAAATTCAAAAGAAAAATAAAAAAAATTCAAAAAGAAATTCAAAAAATATTAAAAAAATTCAAAAAAACCAGAAATTGACACGTGGCGTCGACTTTAACACCGTCTGGTCAAAGTTAACGGTGAGGACCAAATTGAGTCATTTTTAAGAAAACGATAACCAAATTGAGACAACAAAAAACGTGAAGACCAAAATGAAATTTCATGATAAATAGAGGGACCAATTTAACCTAAAATAAAAGAAACAGATGAAATTAATGGGGTCTGAAACCCCAAGAAAAATATTGAAATAATAATAAGGGTTTGAAATCTCTGAGAAGTAATGGAAGTTTGAAACCCCGGGAAAATAATAGGGGTTTGAAATCCTTGGGAAGTATCAAGGTTTATAAAACCGCTGAGAAGTTATGATTTTCTAGGGATTACTAAAAACTATTGGAAATTTGTTAATGATGTTGATTTTGTCCGAAAAAAGTCAAATCGTGGATAATGTTCTTAGCAAAGGTTAAAACTTCTGAAAATATCAAATAGAACCCAGACTAAAAACAATTTTTCTTGCAAGTGTGTCTAAAACCATCTATTAGGACGGTTATCTCTACTCTGTAAACATTTGTACAAAGTAGGATTAATCTACCTTGTATTAAAGTCAAAGTAGTGTAGGATATTTAAATCGTATTTGGGTGTATGGTAGAGCAGGGTTAGAAGAGTCTTGCTAAGGTTCAATTGGGCCACTTCCAATGCAAGGAAACTGCCTTGCCGTTGCTTCTCCTTTAGTTCCACACAACCTTGCACCACTTTTTCCAAGGTTTTAAATTCGAATCTTAGTTATTACTCATTTGCGTATACACCACTGAAGATTCTCGTCCAGTGTTTTTCAACGCTCCCTCATCATATATCACTTTTTATTCACTCTTTATATCTCAATCATCATCCCCTTAAAATATATTTCTTAAAACGATATAATAGTGATTTAAACAAAAATTCTCCTCATCGTTTTTCCTCGGAGAAACATGAAACGATTCCTTTTATTTGCGTATGTTCCTTAATATGTTGACTCAGGAGCACTTGAGGAATCTACGTTACTATCATCAAAATCGCATGTTCTTTCTTCTAAATAGTTTTATATGATTCCTCACCTTTGTCAAAAGATTTTTGGTTCTTTGTGCTTGAAGCCACCAGCAACTACGTTGTGTTACTTACACTGGTGGGGTAAGTTAGAAACAATCGTTTTCGTTTGTGTGAAGCTTCCCTTTGCTCGTTACTTATTGCATTGTACAAATCCAGAAGTTGCTTCGAAAATGGAAACTGCAACCTCGAGGACGATACACGCGTGCCGTTTTATATACCCTTTGCAACTGCTTTGTGTTCATTGCTTCATTTTTCATCGAGAAGTGTTTGTGAGTGTGAAATGGGTGGTCAAAGTTCTAAGGAGGATGGTTGGAGGCAGAGTTCATCGGTAGGGTCAAGTTTTTCGGCATCCTCTTGGAGTGCTTGCTTGGATCCGTTATCAGGTTATGGTTTTGATGATCCACAACCGTCTTATTCTTCTTTTGGCTGTGAAGCTTATGGTGGTGATAGATTGGTACGTTATGATAGTGCAAAGCTAGAGAGGACAAACTCAACAATTGTTGATTGTTACAATTCCATACAACAGGTAACTTCATTTTTTTACTGTTTTATTTAGCCCTTAAGTGGTATTTCGGTTTGTTATATTCAATTCACACAAGAGAAAGGTAAATGTTTAGTTTGTTTCATGAGTTTAGGACTACATGATATTCTCAAACTTCATGTTAATTGATGATGTTCTTGGTTTTTTATCTTCTGCAATACTTTTAGGTTAGTGAGGCTCTTGCGCGTGCAGGGCTTGAGTCTTCTAATCTTATTGTTGGTATTGATTTCACCAAGAGTAATGAGTGGACAGGTAAGGCTTTGTTTATAGAATCGTTACTATAGTTGGGATTTATGCATCGTGTTGTAGTGTAATTTGATGATCTTGGTGTTGAGATTTTAGGCAAGAAATCGTTCAATGGTCAGAGCCTGCATCACATTGGAAATCTTCTGAATCCTTATGAACAAGCAATATCAATTATTGGGAAAACCTTGGCTGCATTCGATGAGGATAACTTGATCCCCTGTTTTGGATTTGGAGATGGTATCTCTTAATACAACTTCACATTATGTATTCCATTATTTTTGAAGCTAAGATATGGTTAAGATTTTGTATGATATGATGGCAGCATCAACACATGATCAAGATGTCTTCAGTTTCTATCCTGATGAAAGATCTTGCATTGGATTTGAAGAGGTCTTAAATCGGTATAGGGAAATTGTTCCTCATCTTCGACTTGCAGGTATTTCATAACTAATTTTCTTGCTCTTAGGAACAGTTTTCATCATAAAACTATGTTCTTGGGTTTTTACCATCTAACCGTGTATGTGGTTGGCTTTTTACCATAACTATGACTCTTGTACTATAGTTACAACCTTTTATTTGAATATATTAGGAAGATTTATCATTTCAGAAGTACGAGTTGAGTTGTTCATATAAAAAATATCACATTACTTACAACATAAACCAGTAGGATTCTTGGTAAAATACTGTTCATTTCAGGGCCTACTTCATTTGCACCAATAATTGAAATGGCCATGACAATGGTAGAGGAGAGTGGTGGCCAGTACCATGTTTTGGTGATAATCGCAGATGGCCAGGTATTCTTGACAGTATTTCTTTCACACGAAGCTATTTTTGAGTACAGAACTGAATATTTTATTACTTGCTTGAAGTTATAATGATTTTTCTGCGAAGGGCAAAGAATAAATGATCCACAAATGTTGAATACAGGTAACAAGAAATGTTGGGAGACATGGGAAACTAAGTCCACAGGAGCAGAAGACTGTGGATGCCATTGTTGCAGCAAGGTGATTGTGGTGTAGTTTTTTTCCTTGACAATGTTCCTTGGTTTTGAAACTTCTTGTGAATTACTTATATTTCTGCTTTGTCACAGTAAATTTCCTCTTTCAATTGTATTGGTTGGAGTTGGAGATGGACCTTTTCACACGATGAAGGAATTTGATGACAATATCCCAGCTCGTGCCTTTGATAATTTTCAGGTAATTTATGCCAAATAACTTTGATTATACCAGTAGTAGAAGTTGATCCAACGAAGATTTCTTCTTCTTCATCTATAGTTTGTGAATTTCACGGAGATTATGTCAGAGAACATCCCTCCTTCACGAAAAGAGGCTTCGTTTGCGCTTTCTTCATTGTTGGAAATTCCTTCTCAGTATAAGACAGCAATAGAGCTTAATCTACTTGGGTAATTATTTGGTTCCTCACTATTGACTTGAAATTCTGTTCATTTTCTGTGGAATGTTTTGTGACTTTTTACTCTTGAGCAGTAGTAGTATGCAGGCCAGTGCTCCTCAAAGGGTTGCTCTCCCACCTCCCACATACACTTCTCATGCTGCAAGATTTGAGCCTCGTATCCACCCAATTGCTACAGCTCCTTCTGCTCCAAGTTTCACCTATGACAATCAGGTACCACTTTTCAAAGGATATCTCTTGCTATATCCCTATGTTAACTTGAGTTACATATTCCACATTCTAAGGACACTAGAAACAAGGTGAATCTAGAGATGTAAATCTCATCTTATAAATTAATTTTGTACGATACTATTAGACTTTCAAAATCAGTGTTGCCCGGATACGCAAACGGGTACGGATATGAACACGAATATACGACTAAATTGAAAAAATATAGGACACGAGACACGGTGTGTATATACATGTTAAGTTTGGAACTGCCAACTAACACATTGTCAACTAACACAAAAATGAATCTAATCTATCTATCTAATATCCAATATGTAAAAAGTAGTGATAATATAAGATTTGTTCCTTATTTTAATTGTCAAAATCATATGAAAGATAAAAAAAAATATCTTTCAAATTAGACATAGTGTGTCCTACAAGTATTATACGAGTGAGTGTCGGTGTTCGATACGTATCGAACACAGACACTTATGAGACGTGTCGGAGCATCTTCCAACGAGATTTGTTATGTTGATTGTATCACCATGCAGTCAAATATACATTATATAAGTGAATGTATGCCTTATTTTATTTTGTAAGATTGAATTAGATTTGAAAATTAACTATGTTTCTTGTTTGATGTTTGCTTTGGCTACCTTGTTATTAACACCTTTAAAATAAAAACTGAGTTAATATAAAAATGTTATTTTGTCAAAAACTTGTTTGGAATGATGTGTATTTAATGTATAAATAAATTTTGTGTATTGTTTCAACATCTGTAATTGTGATTAATTTGGCCTTATATGCAGCTTTGTCCCATTTGTCTGAACAATGAGAAAGACATGGCCTTGGGATGTGGGCATCAGGTAAATAAATAGAGATATCTTCTCTGCATTTATTTGTTCAGAAAACATGAAATAAAATGAATTTTATTTGTCATATTTTGCTTTATTTTTTCTGCAGACATGTTGTGAATGTGGAGCAGATCTTCAGTCATGCCCCATGTGCAGGAGCCCCATTAACACCAGAATCAAGCTTTACTAATCATGCGTGGCTTGGGAATTCAGATTATATTTTTTAACAATTCTTTGGTTTTTTCTTCATCGGTTAAAATTCATAGAAGATTAGAACTTGATGTTGCATATGATTCCAGATATCTTAAATCGTTATTGTACATATGTCTATTTGATTAATTCTTTTTCCTTTTCATATCCTAATGCTTATAAGTTTGACATTTGGAATCTGGCGCATCAAATTTTGCTTTGGATCTAAACGTATGAGAAAGACTATTATAGTGAATTTAAAAACACGTAATCTCTCTCTACTCATTCAACCTTAATTTTACAATGAATACATGTACGTTTAGAATTTTTTTTTTTTGTTTGTGTCATTCATAAAAGGTATTTTTTAGGATTTTCTAAATAACAACCACAGCTAAAAAAATCATATTTCCTGTCAATTTTGTTTTAATTTTTTTTTAAAAAAATACTTATAAATTTTGTTATGAAAAAAAAATTACAATAAATTGCTGCCAAATTTTTGTAAAATATTTTGTATAAAACACTTTTCACAACTAATTTTATAAGAAATACTTACATATTTTTGTAGAAAATAATTATTCATGAAAGAATTAACTCTGAATCAAGATTCTTAGAAAAACTAACAGAAAAAAATATTTTCTTCCAAATTTTTTTAATAAATTTGGAAGAAAATTTTCATATAATATGAAAATATTTAATAGTAAACCTATACTAAAAAGAGAAAATAGTTTTTTAAAGATAAAATCAAACTTAAAAAATGTTTTTCAACATTTTTAAATGTTTAGATTTTTTATATAAACAATTAAATTGTTCTTTAGATGTTTTTATAACAGAATAATCGATTATTTAGTCAAATAATTAATTAATCTGGAGAGTAGTTTAAATGCTTTCAAACTCTCAATATAATAATTAATTAAGCTATTGTTTAACAGATTAAATTTTTTTTACAAAATTAAAGAGGAATGTGTTTATTCGATTAAAACGTGTAACAGTCAATTATTATAAAGAGATGTTGCAATTGTTTTTAAAACTATGTTAGAATAATTTATTAAGAATTTGATTTAATTGATTAAATACGATAGAAAATATTTTAAATCAATGGTTTGATAACTTGTAAATAAAGATTCACTCTAAATCTTTTAAACAACTTTTACAATAAAAAAAATAATCACATTGATTTTTTCTGAACACAATTTTCAGTGTTTTCAAAGATCTCAAAGTCATCAAATACTACGCTGATTTTACAAAATCTTAGTGTTGTTTTTATTGTGGTAAATTTTTTTTATTTTCTTAGTTTTTGGGTGTTTCGTGTTTTCTGGATTGTGTTCCATACTTGTTAATTATATTGTTAAGTGTGTATTTATAAATCTAAAAGTTAGTTTTTCTTTCTGTCATCTTTGATTCACCTTTTGATTCAAGTTACCTTCTATTTGCTAAAGTAGGGACTTTTGTTCACATTTTCCATGATTACTTGATTTCTCGAAGTTTGTATTTTGCCCACCTTATCCATTCTTTTGATTTGTTTTTTCTGCATGGTTTTTTTTATCTTTATTGAATTTCACAAGAGTTTTTGCCAGGAATGCAAGAAGAGCAAGTGTGGAGAATTTGATGTTCATATTTTCATTCATTCTTAGGACATTTAATCTTAGCTTTCTTGGGCTATACTTGAAACTAAATCCACTATTTTAACTAAAAAATTTTCAAATTGAGGTTAATTGAGCATTAACTAAAGTCATTAACAAAAATCAATTAATAGATACTAAATAGTCTAGCTAAACAGGTTTCAGGATGTTTTAATCTGCTGATTTTTACTAGACAATCTAATGAATTGTCTATGTGCTGATTTTTGATGATAAGTGACTTATATATTTGAATGCATACATGCTCTTTGAAAATTCTAATGGAATGCAACTCAGGAAAAATTGAAGTTACATAACATCTACAATTGGTACACCGATAGACGATTTAGTGGACCTTTAGACGTGCTAACAATTTACTTGATTTGCTTATTTTAATTGAATGATTCTATTTGGGAAGTGTATCTAATCCAATTATGGGTAGAAACAATTGTGATCAATTGTAATTTGTAATTGTATTTGCAATATTGCTTGATTTGTTTCTTTAAGTAAAAAAAGAGGCAAGAACTTTTTTGAATATTATATAAGAACTTTTTATATAATGCACCTTGTATTTCTTTTTCTTGTTTTCTGCATGGAAGGCTAAACCTTTTAGGTTGATTTTTTTGTAAGCTCACAATGAATTCTAAGGTTTTGTGCAAGCCAAGTTTGTTTTTCATTTTCGGTAATAGAGTGTGCTTATATTGTCTATTTTTTTTAATTATTATTTATGCTATTGGGATTGTTTTTCAACGCTTGTTGATAACTAAATCTTGTTGTTTGTTTGTAGTTCTTGTTGATTTGCTTAATTCTAACAATCTCTTGTTTGCTTAATTCAAGAGGTAAAAGAATAGAAATTTCAAACCTAGTGTAGATGTGAGATATACTTAACAATTCATTGAGGTTTATTTTACTAATTCACTTTTGTTTAGAATTTGAATTAATGATAATCATATGATAACTAATGAAGAATTCAATAATGAATGAAATGAAAAATCTATGTGTTTCTTTAATTATTTTATTGTCATTCTTTTAGCACCATCTATAACACAACCCCATTTTAATTGACTATTCATTCTATTTTAGGTTTTTTGTAAACACTTTCGAAATCTAGTTAATTGAAATTACAATTGAATTCGTTGGAAAACAACTTTAGGTCGACTAACCCTATCTATATTTTAACTATGTCAATTTTTTATGTAGTAGACGATCAAGGCTTTGAGAACGAAAAAGACTAGAAATGCAATGGATTAATATTGTTGGGGTTAGATTTCATCGACTTCACTTTCAGGCATACAAAACACTCAAACTCTTCTCCTTTAAATTACTAATGTAAACCCACAAGTTTACTCAACCCTAATCCCTTAGTTGAATGAGCCTAGGTTTTTTTTATTGAGAATCAATTCCTTGAATCTCCAAATAAGTGAATCCACTTTACGAACTAGGGTTTAAGATAACTATTGGTCAAGCTCCATTCCTAGATACAAGTTTTATTAGGTATCTTATTTCAAATCTAGGTTTCAAGAGATATTTTCCAATACCTAATGACCCAAGTATCATGTAATGAGTGACCAAATCAAAGCAAGAAGTAAGTAAAGAAACAAAGATACTAGCAATTAGTGGAAGAAGCATGTATATATTCAAAACATTCACAAATACATGAGAGTTTAGTGGCTACATCTACCCCCAACAAAATGGGTTTAGCTCTCCATTGTCATGGAGAGCACAAGATTACAAAATGAAAGTGGAAGAAGATGAAGATACAAGGAGGAAGAAGAGATTGCTCCCACAAGTCCTAGAAGATCTCCAAGCTCTCCAAAATGTGTATTTCGAGCTCCAAACGTTTCAAGATGAGTTTTCCTCGAGAAATCAAGAAATAGGGTCAACTTGCCACATCATAACCAAAATACACACAAATCATAATATAACCACTAACTCAAATCTTACATAGTCACAATGTCTCACAACGTCATACAATTACACTGATTATTTCGCACAGCCACACAAAACATGTCATCATCGCAAATAATACAAACATTAGTGATCTCAGTGTCATGAGCCGATTTGTAACTCTGGCACGTAGCTTACCAATAAGTGTTTCACTTCCATTACTCTCTTAGCGAGCCCCAATGAAGTATGCAACTTCTCAATGCTCTTCTCAAGAGCCCCAACGAAGTATACAACTTCTCATTACTCTTATCGAGAGCCTTGACGAAGTACACAATTTCTCATTACTCTTCTCAAGAGCTCCGACGAAGTACACCTTCGGTACAACTACACAGAAGTACCTTTCACCACCTTTCGTTGAGTCACCACACACAAGCATACATTTACTTTTCCAAACAAGCACATATTAACATGTCATCACAATCATACTAAATAACATATATTCCACAATTTAGACTTAAAATAATACATCATAAGAAAACAAGAATACAAGAATGTGAGAATGTAAGCTCTCCTACCCCTTACTCTTCACTTCTTCCTTCTTTCCCACAAAAACTCAACCTTTAAAACCTTCTCCAGTTTTTCCTATGCTTGAATCTTACTCTTACTTTTCTTCCAAACCTACTCAGTTGCCTTCTTTCTCACTCAAGTATAACACCCACTCACTTGTTTATTATGTATATTTATGAGCTTTACTCTCACTCTTAAAACCTTAGATATTTTTAAGAGTTTAGATGATACTTCTAATAAGCATAAAATATCAAATATATCTTTTCCTATCTTTCTAGTGTTATCTTTTAGAAAATCTTTTAAATAAAAATAATAATAAACCTATATTATATAACAACTATTTAAATAAATCCATTTAAGAAATAACCATGGCATATAACTTGCTTATATTATAATAACTACTTTATACATCTTTTAAATACAGAAAAATTATACTTTGACTCTCATTTATTGACTCTCGTTTTTTACTTTTTAACGTGACTTAATATGGACCATTGATTCTTTCAAAAGGAAAATATAGTGGTACATTAATCAATAACTCATAATAAGTCACTTCAGGAAGTAAAGGATGAGAGTCAAAAAATGGGAGTTATAGTATTATTCTCCTTAAATAAAGTAAACCTTTTAAATAATTAGTAAACTATAAATCCTTTTTATATAATAGAAAGACAATAAATCATCAACCAAATTATTATAATTTTCCCGAGTCTTACAAACCTTAATTTCAATTTCTTAATTAAAGATAATACATTGTTTTCATTTATCATCTAAAAATTATTAATATTTTTAACTTTGTTGTTTTTATTTGTTGTTGAATAAAAATTTGATGAAAATAAAAAAAGAAAGTAGTTCATAAAAATATTAAAAGAATGGTTAAATATATTTATAGTTCCAAAACTTAGACGAAAAATTATAATTCATCTTTATTCCAAATTTTGATACGTTTTGGTCTCAACTTTTAAAAGTGAATGAATATATTTCTCTTAACTCAACATTCTAATATAACATTTGAGTTGGAACACATCAAAAGATAATAATCCTAAAACGTTGTTTGACAAAACAAAATGTGATTAAGTTAAAATGACTATATATATTATTTTTAAAATTTAAAAATCAAATACAAAATTCCAATTTTAAATGTAAGCTTAGAAACTTAAAACATATTCAAGAGTACATGTTCTTTGCGAATATGTAGTTTTAGATATAGTTACAATATTGATTTTCCCAATAAAATAATAAAAATATTAAAGTTAAAAAGAAATGTATGTAAAATAACATCTAAATATAAAATCGGTCAATTAAATAATTTAAATTTATGAAACTATATCGAAGAACTTTGCAATATATATTAATTCAACTTTATTATATATATGGTTAAATAAGAGTTTTCAAAATTTTCAATAAAAAAACTAGCATAAGTTTTCATTTTGCTTAACTTTTTTATTACATTAAATTTAATATTAAGAGAGTAACTTTATAATCACTATAAACCTATAAAATAATTCTTTTAAAAACATATACATAAATTATAGATATTTTTCCAATAAAAATAATTATGCAATATTATGTACAAAATTATTTTCGTTTTATATTAATTGTATTTATAAAAGTAAAATCTGTAAAAATAGTTAAAAGGAATACCATTACTAATTGTTACTGATTATATTAATACAAAATCAAATTATAAACGACGAAAATTAATAATAAATTATAAATTATAAAAAAATACAAAAGTTAGGTATAAATATATTCGTATTTAATACTAATAACTTGTTTAATACGACTACTATTTTTAATAAGAAATTCAATTGTAATTAACAATTTAGTTTAAAAATAATAAAGTATTAATTTGTAAGTTTACTATTTCTATACATTATTTTGTAATAAAATATTTATTTTTATAATAATCATCCACATTTAAATTCATTTGCAACATGGAATGGTATAAATTAGTTAAAATATGACTATACTGGATAATCGATCACGTACAAACTATTAAAAAAAGTGTATAGGAAAATAATAGTAATGCGGAAAGTAAAATAATTCATGTACATTTAAAATATTAATCAGAATTTTACATATTATATATATATATATAAAGAGAGAACATAAATTATGAGTTTATAAACATATGATGTAGAAATAAGAAAATAAGAAAAACTATTAAATTTTTAATAGATGTATACAAAACGAAATTTATATAATATTTTAGAAAGAGTACGAAACAAAACTAATTAGATTTTGATGTCAAAATGCTAGGAATTTGGGAATGTAACAGGGAAGAATATAAATCAACACGCTGACGCAACTTGTGCTATAAATTACCTCAAGTCAACCACATGGAGTTTAAATTGTACTTCAACAATCACTGTCTTGGTAACTCGATAGTTGTTCTTTTATTGAGTTTTCTCTTCCTAAATTGTTACAAACAAAATCCATTTTGAACTTTTGATAGGTTTTGTGGAAAATGGGTAAATGGGACAACCGTCAATCGCGAAGGTTCTTCCGCCACCGAAGATCTCCTGTGCCTCCTCCCAGATTTTACAACATCAATGCTTCTCTTCCTGGTATTTTCCAAATTCTTTGTTTTATCTTTCAATTGCCTATCTTTGTCGTTTGTTTTGACTTTCCTTTTCTTGAAAACAAAATTGGACTTTGGCATTGCATTGTTTGTGTAGGGGAGGGATGTTTTTGTTGGATTTGAGGAGGAACTACAATCCCTATGTTGTCATGTGCTTAAGACATTGCAATTGAACACTTGAGTTACTGATTAATCTCTGGAATGGAGACATTTCGTACCGATATGAATGCTAACCTTGCTTGGAGGGAAGATGAGTTCTAGTATAACTCATTCTTTCATTCTAAAATCTTGTTAAAAACTACAAATTCATGAATTGGATACTCTGTCTATTGTTGGCTGTTACAATTTATTGAAAACATTCAAAGAAGGAGTGATGTTCGTTTTACAAGAACTGAGGTTCTTTAAGTAGTCAAATTCACAAAATTTTATGATTTTGATAAATGTCCTATAAATGGTAAATAGTCTATTTAGAATATTGTGTTGTTAGCATTTCACATGGACTTTCATTATTATTATTATTATTATTATTATTATTATTATTATTATTATTATTATTTATGTGTCTGGGAATCCTCATTGGCGAAGTTGTGAGATTAACTGTTGGATGGTAAGTGAGGGATGGGAAATCCCAAAATAGAGTGGCAAACTTGAGGATCCAAACCCTTGATATTAATATTTGCGTAGGTTTTTTGTCCACTTTTATATGACCAGGCACCAAGTGTTGTTAATTAGCTACTATAGTGGTCGGCCAAATTCTGATGGGTCTGAAGATTTATGCTAGAGAAGAAATAGAACGCAGTTATAATTTATGTATGAGGAAGTTAGGTTTTATGTGTGACAGTAAGAAGTTATTGCTTCATGTATGGGATTCAAATTTTTGCATGTTTGATGGAGAAAGACTCTCTGTTAGGGATTAGGTGCAATTATACTGTAATTCTGGTTGTACCTAGTATTGTTGTTATCTATAAGGTTATCTTAATTGTGTATGCAATTTGTTGAGTCTAACAAATCCGACCTACTGGATGCCTTTGATGAAGATGGACTCAAGAGTCAAAGGATTGTAGAACCATGTGGCAGAGATGAATGATGAGATGTAGGGATCCAATTCTGATAATAAGAAACACATGCAAAAAATGGGGAATGCCACACGGGACATTAACAAAGATTTTGGGGAAATGAGAGAACAACTTGATATGTTGGATCCCATTCTACCATTGTTGTAATATTTGGTTAAGCAAAAAGAGATAGACAATGGAGGATACTTTGTAGGAAGTTTTACTCGAGTTAGAACTACTCATCAAAGTAAACCATCGACATTGTGATGTTCATTATTCAAACTTTGAAGATGAGGTTTCAATGGAGTTTTAAAAGGCTCTTTAGAATGTTTAACGGCTAAGGCTGAGAAGGTTTATGAGATTCAGAGAAGCCTTCATGTTTATGGAAGGGGTTCTTGTTCTTGATTGTTGAAACAATTAGTGACAAAACAGGTGACGAAGGATGATACTACTCTACTGCCACGCTTAGAAGAGAGAAACGAAGAAGGAATATAATGAATTTCGTGTGTTTGGTGCACACGAGTATTCTGATTTATAATGAAAAAGTATACAATAATAAGGAACAAACTCAATATCTAATATTGAGAAACATTTGGTAAGATATTTCCCTTTGAAATCATGTCATATCTCCTTATTTATTAATGTAATCAAATCCTATCTCTAACGTAATCAACTCATATATAAGTTGGAGCATAAGTATCATATGAGAAAACTTGTTCCAATTGTCATCAACACAAGACCCTTAAGTTGGTTGTCAAAGATGACAAAGTGAATGATGCCAAAGCTAGTGGATATTTCTCGAATATGACTATCTCTTTGTCAAAATGACAATGAAATTCAATATGCTTATCTCAAGTCATATCTTTATTATCCCTCAAGTTGGACATAAGTATTATATGAGTCAAGCTTTGAGTGCAAGACGATTGTTGGAAAGCAAAAATAGGCAGTTGACACAACAGTTTCTAGAAAGTAAAAAGTGCTTAAAGAATGCAACAATTGCTAGCAAAAATGATCAGAGGACACAATAACTACTGGAAAGCAAAAATGATAAGATGAAACAATAGCTACTAGAAAGCAAAAACGCATAGAAGATACAGTAGGTACTAGAAAAGGACATGAAATTTCAATTTCCAATTTAAATCCCACCTAAATGGTACAACAAAATCATGCGGACAGTCATTTTTTTTTTTTTGGTAATTGTCTATTGCATGCTTGTTTACCTTGGGTGAATGGAGATGTGAGAAGAGTCCAGATTCTCTATTAGGTTTTTTGTGTTATCTTCTTCTAAGCATTAAAAATATACTAATGGTATATTATAATTCTTTTTAATATATTTTAAAACATACAAAACAATGTCAATAAGTATATTTTGAAGGTACAATATAGAGAGAGAGGAAAATAACTGAATATGCATATGGGAGGAGAGGTCTAGAAGAAGAGGGACGCGGGAATACGGAGGCAGCAGAGAGAAATTAGTAAATAGAAGCGGGAATAGCGGAAGATGGGTTATAGGGAATTTTGAGGAAATAGTGTGCTTGTAAGAAACTTCTTCCGCAGAAAGGGTCTATATGGGTTCATATATTTTATTTTCTGCAACCATCTTCCGTTTCCAGCATTTGTAAAGAATGTAGCTCCATTTCACTCTTGTTTCATGCACAGATGTAGGGAATTATGTAGCTTCATTTCACTCTTGTTTCATATACAGATGTAGGGAATTACAAATTGCTATTACATTTTTTTTTTACATCAACATACTGATTTTTTGTTTTTCAATCTTGTAAGAGTATTGGCAGGACGGAATACCCGTATGGGAGAAGAAGTACTGCACTACAGTTGGATTGGTACCATGGCAGAAAATCGTTGATTCTAAGAGGTTGATATGCTGCCACAGCAATGTGTCTGAATGGAATGATTCAGCTGCTGAAGAAGCATTCCAAAATGCCAAAAAACGTTACTGGGCAAAGATCAACAGCCTTCCTTGTGATATTTCTCTGCCTGATCCAGATACTTACACTGATCAAATAGATTGGAACCCTTCTATTGATCCTGATCTGATTAAGGAAATAGATAGAGCATTGTTTACTGTGGTGGATGAGGAAGAGACAGAAGCTATGAAATGCAAAAGAACAAAAACTTCAGTTAGTGGTGAAAATCCTTGGGAATGTCCTGCTGGTAAAGTGTATGAATCAAAAGAGGTAAACTCTGGAAATGTGGGTAATAGTGACAATCCATGGGAGCGTCACGTTGGTGGTGGAAATGGTGGATTAACTGGGAATGCTTTGGAAGGTGGTGTTCATCTGTCATGGGGTTGGAATAAGGGAAAGGAACATAAAAATCAATGTAAGGATTGGGGTTCTGGAAACTTAGAGGATAAAGGGTGGGGTAAAGTTAGGGACAGCCCTTGGAGTCAGCATCAGCCAACTAATTTGTCTAATAAAATTGGCAAATCTTCTTGGCAATGCAAATCTAGCCAACAGAATGTAGCTCCAATGAGGACAGGATGGAAGCAACAGGACAATGGTGATGTTTCAAGTGATTTACAATTTAGAAGGAACTATGGAGGTTGGAGTGCTCAGAATGAGGACAACCAATGGAGGTTTCAAAGCTCTCACCGACAACATAATGGCCCTCGATTTCAAACAGGTTATTACTGGGGCAAGGAGAAAAGTAAAAAGAGGGATTTCGTCTCTTGATACACATTGTAACTCACTCTTTTTTTTCTTTTTGTGGGCAACAAGTTTCTTTTGTTTATACTGATGATGTTGTTATGGTGGAACTGTTTGCCTGAATTTTGGTGGTAAGCGGGTTTTGCTTTCAATGGTATGTGAGGTCTAAAGGGTTGTTGTCAGAGTAAATGTTACTATACTTAGTCCTATACGTTCATTTCTCTATCCTTGCTGTGTAAACTTTATTTATTTCACTGCTTCAGTCATCATCATCCTTTGTTATTCTTTTACATTTTGTTTGGATGTCGTTCTTTCATATTTTGTTTGAATTAGGAAGTGGAAAATTAGTGAATGGAAAAAGAAATAAGAGTGAAACAGTGGAAAATTTCAGATTGTTTACAATAAGAGGAAAAGATAAAACATGAGAACAAATAAATAACAAGTTTAAGTGATTTCATTCATGTAACAAAATAAAAATAGATTTAAATTTTAAGTTTCTCTTAAATTTATATATTTTTAATTGAATTTTTATTGAATTATATATATATATATATATATATATATATATTTTATGATAACAGGTCGGATCGAGCATGGATAGTGCTTACTCGTAACTTAACTTGCAAAAGAAAAAAAAAATCAATGCATTACCTGTCGAGTACTCGTTCAAACAATACGCGCAGATTTTTTTAAAACTCGCAGGTACCCGTAGATATTCGTAGACTCACGAATATCTAATATATATATATATATATATATATA
>Ga0214542_1002093_pt1 | contig 41343 bp, 20 predicted proteins | sample CNSS1metaG_FD_160096 | JGI IMG/M metagenome (GOLD analysis project Ga0214542, IMG submission 160096) | Root nodule microbial communities from cowpea collected in UCLA plant growth center, Los Angeles, California, USA - CNSS1 | ecosystem: Host-associated > Plants > Roots > Nodule | place: USA... | reverse complement strand
TATAAAAAAAAAAAACAAAAAAAAAAAAAAGATATATATATATATATATATATATATATATATATATATATATATATATATATATATATATATATATATATATATATATTAATTTTGTCTTATCTTTTGTAAAACTTTCAACAAACTTCTCACTCCGAAACTAAACATAGGTGGTTCAATAACGATGGATAGAACCATATATCCAACAAATCGTTAGGATAAATTCTAACGGAAGTGATCGTGACTCTTGAAAACATTGTAAATTTGAAGCTAAAGTGACTCATTTTCTAAATATTTTGACAAATTTGCTCCAGATAAAAAAAGACTCCAAAAATTATCAGTACCTTTCAATTAATTGTGACGGGGTGCAGTTGGACAGTATCCGGTAGGCTTCAATGACGCGGCGAATCATAGCATCAGAGTGTGTTGTATGAGAGTGTTTGGTGAGGTCTGGATGGAACTGCTTTACCTTTGAGAGGAAGAGAAAGTGAGAAAGAAAGATGAATGAGAGGTGAAATTGGGATGAGTGAAGGGAATAATGATGTTGGTACTTTGGCGCGAAAAGCAGCTTTCATATCGGCGGCGGAGCAGTGAGGGTTCAGTCCAAGCACGGCGTAAGCCGAAGCGGAGGTCAGAGGAACATCATCGTCTCTGCTACTGCAATTCGCTCTTCCCTTCTTCTTCACAAACCCTGGAAAATCGCCACTTCCAAAATACAGGGACGTAGGTATCGTTCTAAAGCTCGTGATGTTCATTTTCGGTACTCAGAACAACCAAACAACGGTTCCAATTGCACTTACTCTTTCTATTTTATTTTTCTTTTATTTATTAATTATTATAAATTAAACTTTGTGGACACAAGATGGCCGTTGAGAAGTGTCGCTTTAAGCTATCCTTTATTTCAAACTAAATGAAGTGGAAATAGATTTTCTTGTTTTTGTAAAATGGCTTAATTAGTTTTTGGTCCATATATTTTTAGTTTTTATATTATTGTTGAATTCAAATTATTTCCTAAAAAATGTTCTTTTTCATAAACTTTGAGATCGTTTTTAATCATAATGACTCGACGATGATAAATATAGAGGTCGCAAAATGTTTAAAATGTTACATGACACATCTTGGCGCTTGTGTGGAGTGTAATTTTATCTTTTCTTAATTATGTTTTTATAATTTTATATTTTTTATATATGTGTTTTTATTCGACATTTACCATGTGTTCGTTTGAAGAGATTCAACAAACCAGTTAATTTAGAGTAAATATGAAGTTGATTTTGTGTTCCATAAAGATGATTTGCGATTGAATACAGTGATAGTGATGAATATGCGAGATAATACCAAAATTTCATCTTCTTAAAATGGTGAAGATTTGCATAAATTATTAAGCATTTTACTTTTATATCCCTGTTTTTACAATAATAAAGTTGATTCAAATTCATAATTGGTGATAAAAAAAATTAAATTTGTGATGATGAACAAACTGAGTTTCATATATATATAATTAATACAACACATGTATATATAATAATAATTATCACTAATAATATATATAATAATTAAAATAATGTTAAAAATATAATAATTAATATATTAGTACATCATAATTAATAATATGTAAAATAATTATTATTATTAAGTATTAATAATTATTAATTATATATAAACATATGTAATAATATTAATTAAAATATTAAAAAATTATATATATATATATATATATATAATTAATATTATTACTATTAATTTGTGTATATAATAATTAAAATATTGTTAAATTTTAATATTTTTAAATTATTTAATAATTATTATTTTTATTTTTATCAAGAAGGGTATTTTAGTAAATTTTGATGTAATATCTATTAAATTTCATTTTAACGGGACGGATAGGGTACAAGACAGACATTACTCCATACCCTATCTGCTGGATAAATATTTGTCTCATACCTGTACCCATATCTGCATAATTTTTTAATATCCACAGATATTCACGGTACCCGTGGGTAACAACAAAATAAAAAAAATATTTAACAACATATTTTAATTTTAAATTCAAATAAAATACAATACATAACATTCATAAATCTTAAACAAAGTCCAAATAATAGTGTTGAATGACAATTTACAAATAAATTATATTTTTTTAAAATTAATTGATAAAAAATAACTCATTCAAACTCAATATATTAATATTTTAATCATTTTTTTAATTTTAATTTAGATTAAAATATAGCGGATACGAGTATCCACGGGTACAGATACTATGATACCCGTACCTGCCTTGTTAACATGCAGATATTAAAAATACTCATATCCGTCATTTGCGGATATCCATTTACAATATTCATTTCCTACCAGTTGCAGGTTTTATCACGGATTGAGTACATTTTTTTTATATCCCTAATTAAGTTTATATGATTTATTGGAACTTGAGAGTTTTAATTAAAGTTTTTAAATATTAGTGAAATCATTAATAATTTAAAATTCACAATTTGTGTATGCTCTTTATAATCAGTGTTATATTTTGTGATGTGTTTAAGATTACAATTAAAAGAAGAATACGCTTGAGCTTTGTTTCTTCACCATATTCAAAGTGGGACACCTACTCCTATTCATTCAAAACGTCTTAATTTTGATACTTCATTTCATGCCATCTTGTCATGAACTTCACATTACCTTTACATCTAATTGTGCATGTCACTTGTATTTATATATTGGGTCTTACTTCTTCTACCCTAGCTCATATAGGATGATGTTTCCTTTCATATTTCTTTCCTTCCAATCCATCTCTTCTATTCTCCATACCATTTACAATAATTTCTATATTTTGTATGGTGTGAGTTTGGTGACCTTTTAAAAGTGGTGTAATTTATGAAAAGATTCACATGTTTTAACATGCGATGCTTGAAATTTAAAACACTCCCTAATTAGATAGAGTGGGACAGTTTCCTTCTTTTAAATACTGTAGTACCATTATCATTTCTTCTCTTAAATAATTTCAAAATAAAAAAGTAGAAAATTAGATAACTTATGAAAATGTATTGATAATAAATTTTATTGGTGGGAGGCATGTTAAAACTATTTTACTTTATCGTGAATCTTCTATACAGGAAAAAAAAATTATAAATGAAATATTTGGGTTGATTCATAATTATCAACCATTTATTTATGTATTTTATATGATCCTGCTTAAATATTATATGTGGGTTTTGTCTGGGGAACTAATTGAATTGTTACATACCAAATGAGGTGGACGTTACTTAGAAGAGTCAATCTGCTATAGAGTTTTATTATTGAAGATAACAAAAACATCTTTAAATACTCAAAGTTTCATATTTAAAGCAAGTTTTCCAAAAACTGCTAGAATTTTATCATAAACCGCTCTCTGAGTCACATAGATAAGTGAAAAGGTCGGAAAGAAAACATTGTTTTAAGAGAAATGATGTTCGATTGTACTGATGCAAAAGAATAATATACCATTCAAAACAAAGACAATAAGATTAAAAAAGAACTAGATTGTCTGGTCTATCTCCAAATAGATATGTGAGAATCAGAGTTTAATGTTTTTTAACATCGGAACAAACAATTTAAGTGTGTCTTCTTTTTCCTGTCAAGTGATAAATTATATGAAGGATGTGCTGTTAATTTTGTTTATCCACGTGGTCTATAATTAAAATATTGGATTACATCTAGAATTTTTATTTTCATTTGTCAATACCAATATTCTAAGATAAACTAAGAGTACGGTTTCACTTCCAACCGATATAAAATAATATATATATATATATATATATATATATATATATATATTAAATCGTAATACCTCAATTATACAAGTGTATAGATGTGAAATAGGAAGATAGTGTGAAAGTAGGAGATATGATTGGAACTTAATAAATATGTTATGAATTTTGCTTGAAGATACAATAAATAGAAGCTAAAAATTTTTTACGGGTTATTTTATATTTTGTCCACTCATACTATTTAATTATTTTTCCATATTACATAAATTTACAACTTTATCATGCAATGCCAATGTTCTTTCCTTTTCCTTTTGTTATTGAAACTATTCGAATTTGTTTTGATTTCATGAGGATGCAGCACCAGAGATAGCTGACAAAATTTCTTAGTTTGTGTTATAATTAACAAAGTTCGTTAGTAAAGGTGTGGTGAGAGTGAATAGAACGAGGTAGTTTGACACCAATACTACCGTTTGACATTCATATAAATTAATATTTTATTTAAATAATAATATTTTATTAAAAAAATTTAATGTCAAATGATAATTATTTGAAAATGGTGATGTGAAAGTAATTTTTTTGAGTGAATATTGGATTCACACTAACAAACTATGAAGTTCGTACACTAATACGAATCGTACATTCGCATTAAGAAATAATAGAAATTGGATGTCATTTTTTGCAATTAATATAAATAATTACAAAGACAACTTATATGCACAATTAAAATTTATTTGTCGGTTATAGTTTTTTTAAAATGTGTTTTTGAAACTTTCACAAAAATCTTTATTATGAAAGAAGGACAACATGACATCTTTATCAAAAATGTTATTTATAAGGAAATTTTATAATTTCAAATCTATGTCTATTTTCGTTTGTCATATAAACATGTATATATCTTCCTATTCTACTTGTGTTATATTACTGGTAATATAATATACAAAGACCTTACAATTCAACTATATGTGTACTTTTTTAAGTTTTGTTTGCAATTTTTCAATAATGGATATTTTTTCATAAAATACTAAATTTTTAAAGAAATGAAACCCTTGGAATGATGATTCCAATAAACAACATGGTAATCAAATAAATTTATTTCTACAATATTGTATGTCATAATTACATATATTATGATAACAACAACATTTTTTATTCATATGCATCAAATTCTTCAACGGTAGATTTATCATTTACAAATTTACAAATTTACAAATTTATTCTAGTGGTTGGAGTTTCATAATAATAACATATAAAATACAACTTTCAAATTTGATAAAACGAGAATTAATTTCTCAAAAACAAATAGGTAATACACATATTCTGAATTATTTATTTACTTCCATTATACCAAACAAAATTTGTATACTTTTATTTTTCTTTCATTATTAGAATACAACAAAATTCATTATCAATTTATACTCTTTGTCTAATCAAAATATATGCATCAATGTTATTACTTTTTATTCAATATATTATACTACTATAAACTTTTAATGTGTCATAAGTTAATCACAATATTAAATTCTTATTTATAATTTTTTTAAAATTCAACAAATCATGAACCATGGTATACAAAAATTTAAGAGACTCCTTAAAAAATAAATTATAATTTTTATTATTACATCTACATAAACACAATTACTACATATTATTTCTATTATTTACATATATATTAATCAAAATATCTACCTAAATGGTACGGAAGATGAAACAAGTCATTAACATCAATATTTAATTAGTTAATATTTTTAATTAATACTCTCTTTCTTACTGTATACATGTAAGTAAAAATATATTTAATTTTGTTAATGAATATAAATTTATTTTACATATCAACTTAACTAATTTATAAATATTAATAATTTATATTATAATATAAATATTAAAAAGTGCGTACAGATAGTACCTGTGTTTCTCTACGAGTAATTATTTTTAAACACCAAGCTTGTGACAGCCAATGATCAATTTAATTAAACAGTGAATTGCAACCTCAAACATGACATCCCTGATCCACAAAAATCCAAACAAAGTTCTGACTAAACTCAATAACAGGGTTCTCACTTGCAAATGAACCATTAGTATATATGTATGCTGACTAATCCATTTTATCCTGATCCAAGTAATAGAGAATACACCTTTTATCAGGAACATAACCTTCATCTTTCAGGTGTTCCAATAACACAGACAAGAGCCAGAATATAACATCAGCTTGTGGATGCATTTTATCCCCTGCTACGAAGCTATTCACTTTCTTTTCAATTTCAATCCAACTAATACCCACTTCTTTTGCTACGCCCATCTCTTTCATTCTCTTAATGGCACCTGCTCTCTCTTTCCATTTCCCTTCACTAGAATAAATGTTGGCCATCAACACATAAGGAGCTGGGCTATCTGGTGTAGCCAAGAATAGTTGATCAGCAGCATATTTACCCATTTCAGAATCACCATGTATGCCACAAGCACCAAGCAATGCTTGCCAAACCAGAACACCAGGATTCTCAGGCAACCCCTCAATAAATCTTTTAGCTTCCTCAAGAAATCCAGCCCTCCCCAACATGTCAACAACACAGGCGTAATGTTCGGACCGTGGACTTAACCCATGATCTCTAGTCATAGATTCCAGAAACTCCATGCCCTTCTCAACTAAACCTGCATGACTGCATGCATGAAGCAATGACAAAAATGTAACATCTGTTGGTGCTATTCCCTCCTCTCTCATAGCATCGTAAAATTGAAGCGCTCTGAAACCATCCCCATAGCGAGCATAAGCTGCAATCACAGAGTTCCATGAAACTGAATTCTTTTGAGTCATCTCACCAAAGACTTGCAGTGAGTCGTACAAATCTCCACACTTGGAGTACATGTTTATGAGTCCGTTACTAACAAACAGATTTTGACTGAAGCTTTTCTTTATGATTAAAGAGTGAATCTGTTTACCGAAAGCCAAAGAAGTACCAAGAACAAATACCCCGAGAATGGCAGAAACCATGTTGGGGTCAACTTCAATTCCCAATTTCACCATTCTCATAAATATCTTGATAGCTTCCTCCTCAAGTCCATTTTGCGTAAAAGCTATAAGTATTACAGTCAAGGAAACCTCGTCAAGTTCCTCAGCAAACTCAAAAATCTGCCATGCTGCTTCCAAACTCCCACACTTTGAATACAAATCCATCAAAGCACTTTCAATGCATAAATCCGACTGCATTCCCAATTTCCATAACATACCATGTATTTTACGGCCATCCGATAATGCTTGTAATCCTGAACAAGCCATGAGCACACTCAAATATGTCAAAGAGTTAGGACTGACTGACCCGCAACGCATTTGGTTGAACAATCTCAAGCCATCCTCATAAAGTTCATTTTTTGCGAGGCCAGATATCACTGCCGTCCATGTTATAACATTCCTCTCAAGCATTTCATGAAAAACCTGCTTACCTTCACTAAAACACCCACATTTAAAATATGATGTTATAAGTGCATTCCCCACTGTAACTTCCCTCTCAAACCCACCAACAAAAACCAAACCATGGACCATTTTGGTCGCACCAGAGAACTCCAGTCCATCACAAGCTGACAACATTGTGGTCAGTGTTGCTTTGTCAAATCGACAACACACTGTCCTTGACTCACTCATTTGCTTAAAGAACCTAAAACCCGTGTCAAGATCCCTGTTTCTTAAAAACCCAGAAACCATTGTATTCCATGACACGGTATCTTTCACAGGCATATGATCAAACAACTTAACGGCGTCCTGCAGTTGACCGCATTTCGTATACATCGAAAGGAGAGAGTTCCAAACAAAAAGGGCATTGCGGAGGGAGCTATCAGAATCGTAAAATGGAGGTTGCTTGATGATACGAGCATGGATGGAAGAACCGAGATTAAGGTTTCCATCTCCGCCGCAAACCGAGAGAAGAGAGCTCAAGTGTGTATGGTCGAGGACAGATTTTGAGGTTGTAAGAAATGGGTTTTTAAAAGTTGGTGCCTTTATGGTGAAGGGTATATTCAGAGAATCCAGCCATGAAGGGACGTGAGCGCTGAAGTTCCATCTGGATTTCATCCATGAAAGGGGAAACAGATACTGATGGGCGCGCCGAAGATACTATTTCGAAAAAAAAAAATGGTAAATAATGAGACAAATAAGATGAAAATATAATTGAAAAAAAATGAATGTGTAGATATATCATGTATTTTTTATTTGTCTACCAAAATTAAGATTTTTTTAGTTAACCCATTTAAAAAAAAACCTAAACCTTTGTGTAAATATTGTTTATTATAATGAACCGGTTCACTTTTTGTATTAAGAATTCAAGATAAAACTGTGTTGTTCATGTTGAAAAATTGCTCAGAATTCAATTTTTAGAAAATCAAATTTCGGGGGATTTTTTATATATCTTTTCATTAATTCTTGAAAAAAAAATGAAAAACTTCAATGAAATTCAACTTTCCTGGATCTGAATTTTGAGTAGATTTTCAACTGTGAACGATCAATTCTGAGCGAGTTTTTCGACGTTGCACAACTGATTATTTTTCCTCAATTGAAAATTTGGCTTCCAGAAATACCGTAAATCCTAGAAAAGTAGTAAAATGAAATTATTTCACTCTTCATTGTTTTCCAGAAGAAATTTAAGAAAGTCAAAAGTTCACAAGGGAAAGAGCGTGAAGTATTAAAAATGAAGGTGTCCGCAAAATCTAAAATTATTTCCATTATCATGTTTGTAAAAGAAAATGTTGTCACTAAGTTTATGTCTGCATTGAAATTGTGGAAATGATGGAAAGAATAAATGAATATCATGAATTAGATGGAGGCAAAAAGGTAAAGTGGATTTCTTGTCAAAATTTAAGAACTTGCAACTAAAAGTAATGACTCGTGCATTGTTCTCTTTCATTTTTGTTGCAGAGGTTTACCATTGGATATATTAGCCTTGTAAGGTATAGTAAACCAACAAATAAAATTGAAAATCATGAAGGTCTCTTTCTGATGCATTTCTTAATGGCAAGATACACCAGAACAGCAACAATCCCTGATAATTTCAGGTGATTGTTATACAACTTCATAAATGAGTTCACCTCCATTGTAATTCCAGCCATGAAGAATTACTTGAGGAGTGACACCCTGAGGAACCTCAAAAGATATATTTATAGGCATGGTCTCTCCTGGGACCAGTGAAAAATAGTTATCAGAGTAATGAACAGGAAGAATTCTTGTGTCTTCCCCTTCCTTGTAGTCCTTCTTATGAACAGAAATTTGAAGAAAGAAAGCAACGCCTACATCAGATCCCTTTATCTCTGTAACTTTCAGACCATCACTTTTCCCAGAAAAACATTCGTGTATCCCCTTAAACAAAACAGTTTCATGTTCTTTTCCAACACTACAATGCGGAGTTTCCAGTGATTGTGTGCCACAAAAACCATCACTTGGCTTAACTGTTGAGCTTCTTGACTCTGGTATTTCAGATGAGTTTGTCACATGCATTTGAATATTATAAACGGATTCTTCAATTGAAACCTTCGATGTTATCTTGAGAGGTATTTTCTTCTCCCTGTATGGCTCCAATAACTTGTAATCTCCACCAGAAAGATGCAACCAGTAAAAGTTTCTGGATATAACACTTTTATCTGACATGTTATAGAATTTGAGAAGAAGAAAGTAGACAGGCTTTGGATCTTTTGACTTTGGATACTTCATCTCAACAATAGGTGCTACTTTTTTTGGCAGCAAAGAGAGATTTTCGTTAAGGCTGTAGTACGGGCGTGTTCCTTCAAGATCCCACACGGAAGTTTCAATGGCAACATTAGACAACTTTTCTGATGTAGTATTAACAACCTGTTTTGGGGAGGAAGATAAAGAAAATACACAGCCTTTAAAGAGTTACTTTTTCATTAGTGAATCATGCATAAATCGAAAAGAAACTTGTAAATCAAACAATTTTCCACATTTTCGTTATCCTTCAAATCTTTTTAACTGGCCACTTTTGTCTTCCAATATCAATTATTAAATCGGTAAAGCAACATCTCTAGTTTTGTGACCAACTTCATTTCAATACTTACCTCTATCAAATATGTAGCAAGATTAAGCTGTACATGAATTGGTTCTGCAGCACACCGACAACCATAGAAACCTGCTGTTTGATCAAGTAGATGGTCGTAAAATTGACCTCTCAGACCAGTCCAAGGATTTTGTGTCTTCCATATCAATACACCTGTATATTTGCTCCACATGCGAGAAGTCCATCCCTCAAGAAGAGCTCTGTATTGAATGTAGTTAACAAGTTGAGCCTGAGGAGATTATAGCATCTAAATTAAACATCAATTCAACAAAAAAAAAAAGATCAAGAGAAATAGGATGATGAAATATTCATCACTAATGGCCAACAAGATGAAGGTTTCTACTCTCTTCTTACCTTCAAACAAAAATCATCAAGATCTTTTGCATCACCATAAAGTTGAATCTGATCATGAACCTTGGTTGGTTTTGAATAAGGAATATATTTATGGTATTCCCATATGGCATTTGGAACTTCTTCAACATAACCATTGGAAAGTTTCTTAAACAATGGTATCTGCCAACCTTCCGGAGGCATTGTTGCTCGTATGGTAGCTGCAACTGGCATTCCCACAGAACCAACCTCTGGATTGAACCCATAGTTATAGTAGTCATCCTTGAAGAAATTTTCAGGATTTTGAATTTCATAAGGACCATCAGTGAAGTCCCCCATCCCATTAGCAAATCCATCCCACATTGAACCTTGTATGTAAATCCGTGTGCCATCAAGGTACTGACTAGGATCTGACGGTGTCGGGAACAAGTCTCCTACAGGTTTGCTGCTTTCATCCTTACTTTCAAAATAAGGATGAAGCCTTAGATCATATTTTAGAGCAGCGTTTATATCAGCTGGTGGAATTTGCTCATTTCCCCCCACCCATAAGGCAAGACTAGGATGATTTCTTAGAAGCTTAACTGTGTCTCGTGCACAAAACAAGAAAAGGTCATGGTCCAGAGGACCATCTGGATTAGATACTGGGTCACCACGTCCATCAACATCCCCAGTAATCCAAAACTCTTGCCACACCTACAAAACTCAGCCAGCAACTAGATAAATTTTTGCCGATCAAAAAAAAAACTAGATAAATTTTCTAAACCAACACACTGATGTAGTATAAACATAAAAAACACAAGATATTGGACAGGACCAAGGATTATATGGTAAAACTTTGTCTAAGCTTCAAACCAGATAAATCATCAGTGACCATCTGGTCTAGCTGCAGCAGGAGTAACACTTAAAAGTCACTTTTCAGAAACACGATCTGGGTATCCCCAGCATCATAATCACCATATAGCAACCATTCACTTAAAATCACTATCAAGAAACCCAGACAAAATAATGGGTTTTAGAAAAAGAAGATTAGAATCAAATCTCCACTTAAACAACATAAGACTAAAAAATTAGAGGAATAATAAAATGTATTAAATAACCAGGTGAACTATAAAACCAGCCCTTAGCAGGGTGTTTGAGTCACTCAACTCACTGCTATATCCACACAAAAGTACCCAGAAATGAGAGAAGATGACAAACCATGCATGCATGCATGTTACTCAGCTGTGCATAGTCACATTGAGGGGATTCTATCAAATTAATGTAAACCATTTCTTTCTACCCTTCTAAAGGGACCTTGCAATTTCGATGTTAACTTGTTGGCATTCATATATAAGCAAAAATAAGGATCTGGTAGCAGTTTTAACTTACCAGAAGGCCATAATAATCACAGTAATAATAAAACTCGGGTCTTTCAGCCAGCCCACCTCCCCAGCATCTAATCATGTTAAAATTCATATCCGCATGGAATTTAATATCTGTACTATACCGCTTCTTTGATAACCGCAATAGTCCATCAGACAATATCCAGTTACCCCCTCGAATAAAAATTGGTTCTCCATTGACTTTGAACAATCTATAATATTCAATGCACACAACAAAACATATACAGAAACAATTTAAAAATTGAATCAATTTTACCAAGTACAAGGTTAGATAAAATAACATTGACTAAATTTGAGAAATCAACTTACCTTCCACCAGTAGCATCATCGATATGGCTCTCAATTTTGCGGAATCCAAAGTGATGGCTCCAAGAATCAGATTCACCAAATCCTTTAACATCAATGCTAATAACAACATTATACAAAGATTGCTTTCCCATTCCATTCGGCCACCATAAATAGGGCTTGGAGAAGATAAGCTGTTAATTTGCATCATTAGCACTTGAAAAGAAACGATAAAACTAAAGCCCCAACTTGTGCAAAATAACAGGCTCAGTAGTAAGAGATACTTGAAAATACTATCTATTTAGGCTTCATGTGTGCAATGCCAAAAAAAGAAATAGCGTTGTCCCTATGATCACTTGGGTTGGTTTAAATTTTTCTATATGTTTTATTGTTATATCTATCCAGGATTGCATATGTTCAATGTAAAAAAGGGGGCAGGGGTTTCCCTATGATAACTTGGCTACTTTGTGATCAGTTGGCTTATCTAAATATTTTGCCATCAGCTTTGTTACTCCAGATCATACACATCAAGCATAAACAATAAAGAAAGACGTCAAGTAATAACTTACAAATTATGGATGCCAATGTCTTGACAATTTCTAATATATATTCATCAATTTATCCAATCATATCTGAGCCTTTGTTCCTTTGATAGGTAAGGAAATATACGAGATCCATTTAACCTAATCACAATTAGCAGTGTAGTAAAGATTGTCTGGTTACATTACAAGCTCAAGAAATGACAATCCACTTCAGTTATAATAACAGTAAATTAGAGTTATCTAAAAGTTAGACAAACTTATATACCACAAACACATGACGTAAGCCATATACATAAACGTATACCAACGATGTCTAAGAACCAAAAGAATAGGGTGTGAAATTTGAACAAATTTCTTAAAATAACCAAATTCATCGATAAAGGTGTCTTGAATTAATAATTAAGTTCTTCAAATGTACTACAGGTGTAGGCACAATGAAACAAACTTTGTCACAAATAATGAATACAATCACTGACCTCAGGAAATGTATATTGCACCCGTGAGTTTGCAGGTATCGAAAGATTTTGAGATTGAAGATGCTCTACCAAGAAAATGCTATCCTCAGGTTCTATTGTCACTTGGACACTCAGAGAACACTCAGCAGTCCAGGAGCTTCTGTTTTGCAATTCAATCGTTGTATGTAGATATGCCTTCTTATAGTCATCAGAAAATGTTGAAACCAAGTGCGGATCAATTATTTTTACTGGCTGCACCAAACAGACATTGAAATTATCCCACCAAGGAACAACTAGAAGCACCATTGTCTATGAAAGAAAGGCAATCAAAACTTTAGAATATTTAATCGGGTTTGTTTATTTATGGACTGCACTAAAAGCTAAATCGAGCATAGTAATTCTATGCCTCCGCAATTTCCTGGTTTAGTTTTCCAAACATCTCGAGGACTCCCCAGATAATATTTCATGAAGCCAGCGTATGATTGGGCTTGATGTTCATCAATATTTACTATGAACTAGTTACAGAAAAAATGCAATAAACACATAAGAGTCGCGAAGGGAAATGAAAGGCCTCTGAAATTGGTCTCAGTGACAAATCCTAAATTGATTAAAAAACCAATAGTGCAGACTTCGGCATGTACTTAAATAATTAATGCTACTCACCCCAGTAACAGAAATAGAAACCTCATCCCATATTCCAGTATTCCTATCTCTGCAATCATATTAAAAACTCGCATTAGTCACAGATGCACTTTGCTTTACATGGCTTCTCTTACTTCCAACTCTCCGAATTTCTAATTCAATATCTAATCCCAAGAATGCTGTAGAAAAAGAATTACATGTTTTAGTTCAAAAAACAAAGAAAAAGTAAATATATTATATTTGGATCAAAAAGCCAACGACCACACATCAATACATCTATACAAGTATTAGCAATGTCACCTTATAGGAGCCATCCAATCCCAACCTTCAACATATTGTGTGGCCACATCCTTTCCTATCTACAAAATAACCCGGAACAAAATTAATTAGATAAATCCAGTACGCAAAAACAAGCACTGTTCCTCTTCCTCTTTCACTGTAGTCCTAATTGATTCCAGAAATTAGGAAACACTTGAAATTGATATCTAAAGGTTACATGTAACAGGAAGGTTGAGTAGTTGAAAAGAATAAAACTAATTGATGAGAAGTATGAATTTAATTTCCAACCTCGTGATCACCACCTTGTCCCCCCTGGGGAGGAATTCTCCCAGGATGATCTGGAGGATGAACAAGAACAGCAAGCAGGTTTGTGCCATCAGCATGAACAATATCGGTGACATCAATGGAATGCCTCCGAAACATCCCTTTTGGTAGAATGATTTCGTGGCCATTCAAATACACATCAGCAGAGTAATTGATTCCACGGAAGTTAAGATCACAGTGTTCATTGCTTGACTGCAAATGCAAAAGGATAAAGTAATTAGTGATGCCCCCTTCCATCAAAATAAGAAACCACCATCGTATATTCAAAAGAAGATTACTGTTAAGATCCCAAAATGGTTTTAAAAATGGACTCTCCACAACTGCAAATTCAAGCCACATCTATCAACAAACTTTAGAGATATCCCAGATCATAACTAGACCACAACTGTGAGTCTGTGACTAACCAAACTTTAAAACCTTACACACTGTATACTGGTCTACTATAGGAAAACTAATCTCACAAACTTGAAAACACAAAATATCAGCATAAGCCAAAAAAAGGAGTATGAAATTAAAGTCAAAGGGTACCACTTGAAAATCCAAATCTGTAAAATGTACAAGAGAACAATCACAACACGTACAAGTTTGCAGTCAAAGGTTGTAAAGAACCAGAAGGTGTAATAATCTCTTCCTGAATCAGCAATGTCAATGATATGTTCATTTTGCAGTCCGTAAAAAGGATCGGGCACAACTTTGTTCTTCACCAAGGTAGCCAGAACACTGTTATCATGTTATGTCACATTGTGTGGAATCAAGTCAACATTGTAAGAAAGTAAAACAACGTAAATGGAGATTAAAAAAAAATTGTGATTACGTTGCTGGAACGAGAGCTTCCATCCATGGTGAAGTGGGGCCAGTTGGAGGGTGAGTAGTGGTGAGCTGGGTTCCGGTGAATTGCACCTCAGTGGACCTTGCTGCGAACCACCCTGAATCTAGCGTTCTCTTACGGTGTTGCTCCGCCATCACCGAAACCTTGGATCGGCGGAGAGGCTTCTTCTTCTTCTTCACTGCTCTTGTTCAAGCGCACGCAAACAAGAAAGGAAGAGAAAAACACTGGTTTTATCTTTGCGTTAGACACGTGGATTTTGCTCCTTCTATGTGATGATTTATGTTAAATTGTCTTTTTCCGAAATTTGAGTTGAAAGGAGAAAAATATATACTTTGAATTAAAGGGACCGGATAAAGTACCCCCAATATTAGGTTACCCATGGATCGTGACTATTACTAAAGGTGTGATTTACCCCCAATATTAGGTTACCTATGGATCGTGACTATTAGTAAATATGTGATTTTCGGAAGGAAGAATTATTAGGAGAGAGATAAAGAGATAGGAAGCATAGGACAATTATAGTATTGTTTCTTTGGAGTTGATTTTAGAATAGATTAAATATTAAATTTGTAAAAGTTTATGATTAAAATTGATTGATGTGAAATATTAATTTTTTTTAATAAATAAAAAAGTTAGATTATCGAAATATTTTTATTATTATACATAATATAAAATTATATATAAAGGATTTAGAAATATTTTTATAAATTTTGTTTTTGATTGAAAATATAAAAAAATTATTTATAAAAAAATGAATAATATAATATATTTTTTCTGAAAATAAATTTAATATATGAGGTGAAAAATAATTTATATACATGAAAACTTTTATTTTTTTTTAATAGTAATTTTAGAAGTAATAAATTTTTATTATAACCATAATAAATTATTATTTGCGTTAATAATTTTTATTATGTTGTTTTTTTTTATAATAAGGAGAATGAATATAAGTGAATGTGTAATTTGATAAATTCGGCAGTATCATCCTCTAATCTCATTATGGGTAGTGTGATTAGATCTTCAGTGAACTCCTCTAATCATCTCCATTACTTTGTATCACTTCTAAAATAATATACTGCTCACTCGCTGATCATCGTCTCATATAATATATCTATCCAAAAAAAATACAGTATAAACCTTTTTTTTCCTACTAAAATGAGATCATTTTTAGGAAATTTTAGACTTTAGCAAATCATACAATTTCACAAAGAAGAAATTGTCCGATGTTTAGACAATTTGTTTTTAATTAAAATGAACTTTATGATTATGATTGTAACAATATTGTTTTTAATGAAAAAGAATTTAATTACTTCGTCATTTTATAACTAATTTATAGAGCAAATTTAATATGAGTTTAAATCTCGTGATGATAAGATAAAAATAAAAAATTGAATAAGAAATAAGTTAAAAGATCATAAACTCGCACTCTTTAAATTTTAGATTGAAAAAAAAGTGTTAAATCTCTTATGTTGATTAGATTTAATATCACAAAAGATTAAAAACCTACCAATTAAAAATATTGTTTGTTTGAAAACAATTATGAATTTAGTTTGGCGAAATCACTTTTAAAATTAAAACTGTTATTTGTTGTTTGAAAAACTAATACCAAAATTATTGGTCATCTCTGTCTTATTTTTCTTCCACCCATATCAATGAATTAACGAATTATTTTCCAACTTTTGTTTAATACATTTTAGACTTGACATTTTTTTTTCTTATATAAACATAAAGTTAAATTTATCTTAGTTCAACTTGGTTAAGTTTGGTTTACCCAAAGAGTAATTATGTTTTCTAGTTTTGTTTGATAAATCAAAGTAATTAATAGATAACATCATATTTGAACATCTCCGATTAAAAATGTATATATTATTAAAATAAAAAATTAAAATATCATGTGAGATAGAGTATATCGGCGTAAGCGAACTTTACTTCCTAATAAAAACAAAATGAGAATTTTATTTTAGTAATCCATAGTCCACTTATATTATTCTTTACAATATAATCATCAAGTGGATTTTTAGTTCTCGTGGTATTATTTTTTAATTGTAATTTAATTGTATTTATTATGGTATTAGAATATCATTATTATGTTAAAAGCTATCGTTTATTAGAAAAAATATTTTTAATTTAACAAATGCTTAACAAACTACTTTAAAAAGGGTAACATGATTCTAAAAAAATACATTTTTATAATTATAAATAAAAAATAAAATAAAAATATTAAATATTAAATATCAAATAATTATAAAAAAAATATTAAATATGAAAAATGTGAAAATATCATTACACGATTTGTAACACCTGTTACATCACGTCAACTTTTACCCTTAATTTTACTGTAATAAAAGAAATATAAAGATTTCAAAACATAAATCTTATAAGTTTATAATATCTAATTAGCTTGCTAATAAAAAAAAACATATATTCTAATTAGCAGGAAAATCATATATTTTTGTAATTATCAGAACATATTATCTTTAAAATTGGGTTGTTAAATGATTGAAAAAGTATTATAAGATAATTTTTTTTCTTTGTAAAATTCTCCCATCGAAAATATTTTATGTATCCCTTTTAATGTTAATTTTAAAATGGATTATTATTTATCGTTAATTTTAGGTGCTTGCATTAAATTGTTTGATTTTAAAAAGAAAAAATGTAATATAAAACGAAGCCGAATATATCTTAGTTTCCAAACAAATAAGTGAACTTATAATTTATTAGAAAAATTATACTTGGATTTTTAATTTTTAATTTTATTCTTTAATTTTTTGACATGATTTAGTATAAATTATTAATTATTTTAATAAAAAATATTAATAAATTAATCGATTATCTACACTAAACTCCACTAAACTACGTCATAAATTAAATAATGAAAATTAAATGTGAATCATAATAAAAATATTCCAAGTCTATGAAGTCAATATAACAGCAACATAACTAATAGTTACATCTCAACCTTCATTATGTTTTCCTTACATTTATCTGATCAATATATGAAACTTGTCTGATGTCTATTATAAAATTTATTTGATTAGTTTAATGTTTATTAATAATTTTGCTTAATATAATGGTTTTGAATCTCAACCTTCATGCATCACACAACACCACCATGTCCTAATCTGAATGATAACTACCCTTTCTTGGATCTTCGACCTTGATCTTCCAATGGCCATCAGAAAAACTGGAATTTCTTGCGATCCTTCTCCACTTCACGATCCTTTCATTCATCTTCTGTGTAAGTCCACAGTAAGATTGCAACTTTTCAGGCATAGCATCATAAACCTGCCACCACCTTTTGTGAGCAGAATCACTGGCAAAAACACGACGATCCTGCATGTCCCAGTTGCAATCATAATCCCTGTAACACATCCACGGCTTCAAACCCAAGTAGTGTACGGCATAAACGTCCTCAGGGACCTCACGTTTCGCGTCCTCATCGTCTTGAAAACTTTTCAGCAGATTAACCTTCCTTGGCAAACGGTGCCACCACGTGAAGATCTCGTTCAGAAAACCTTGGTCACCCCCGTTGTAGGAACGTACCTTCAAGGTTTTGTTCATCATGTTTTCGAACATGCACTGGGATGGCTCGATCACCATCAACCCCGAGTTGAACAAGAATTTGTTGTTAGGTGCTGCTGTCAACTGAGGGTACACGAATAAATGGTCGAGGTTGTTGAGGAGTACGAGGTCGGAGTCTAAGAAGATGATTTTGTCGTAGGTGGTGAGTTGCCATATTCGTAGTTTGCTGTAGTTCCACTTGTTGTATGCACCAGGTTTGGCGAAGGGGCTTGTGATGCGTTTGATGCGTTGGATCTTCCACCCTGCAGCTTTTAGAGCAGTTATGGATTTGGGAGCGATGGATTTATCAACCAGGAGCAGAAGATCGTTTGGGAAATTGGTGTTTGATTGAAGAATGCTTTGAGCAAGTGCTATTGCACCACAAACATAAGCTTCTGAAGAGTGAAGAACAGATACGTAGGCTACCTTTGGAACACTCAAGAAATTTCTCCACACTTCTTTGCCTGCAAAACCATTACTCATACAATCTCATCATAAACTCAACAAATTTATCATTTATATTCAATGATATGTTGTGATGTCAACGTGTAAAAGAAAATTTTCTTGTTTGGTAATTTATTTTCTTAGAATCCAAAGAAGCAAATTAATCGAGACTATGGTTTCCTTATATTTTCCAAATTGATCTGAGCCATCATTATGGTCACTATCTTTCTTGCATAAAGTAAAGTCTAGTTTTTTGGAGATTGTCCTCTGTTGAGCATTAAAAGTACATTGTGTTGGTATTTTAAATATTTTTTTAATATATTTTAAAATGTCAAAATTAGTGATAATCAGAGTATTATGAAGACACACTAAAAAAACAGTACAAAAAAAATTGAGCAAAGAATCCAAATTTCATAAAATACCTTAGACTGACAAGTTGTTGTTTCTTTGCATAACATATGCACTTTAAAGTATCATAATAGGAAAATAATTTTTTACTACTAAATTTTGACAATTTTATCTTATAATTTTATGTGACATTTTCTAAGTAATTTTACTTTTTTTTTTCATTTTCTCATTCTCAATATTTCAAAATTACTTCAAAAATGTCACTTCATGTTGTAAAAAAAAGTTGTAAAAATTTAATAGTCAAAATATTATCATTTAAGCTATTTTGGGTTATTGATAATTGTGCAATCAATGCACGATACTAAAAATTCAAAGTTGTTTCTTAAATTTTGCATAAATGGATTTTAACTACAAATTTGTATAACATTTTTATGTTACTTTTCTATTGAAAAAAAATGTTACTATAAATTTCAGTAATATGTTATTAATATATATATATAAATGTTACAAAAAGTCCTTAGTAACATAAGGTATAGATAACATTTGATAAAATATTACTAAATCTTGTTAGTAACATCTTTTATTATTTATTATGTAATAACATTTTGTTGATGTTACTGGACATTATATACCTAGTAGTGTCACTCTTATATGAAAATATGAAAACAGGAGAAAGTATGAAAAGCTACCACACCATGCACATTATGTTTAAGAAGAGATTGGGTATACGAAAGAATGTGTGTGAATTTGGAAATTATGATTAATTAAGGAAGATTGTAAATTACAACATTCCTTAACCGCGCCAAGCATTTAATTAGTTATATCATTATCAATGTAATACCAACTAATAAAAAATCATCATAAGAACAATTACTGTTGGTTAAATAATTTACTAACACTAGTGTAGTATTTCGATTTCTCCTTTTCAAATTCACGAAACATGGTTACAAAAAGAGTAAAATTAAAAGCATTATAAATAATTAAAATAAGTTTAAAAATAGGAGCTAAATATTTTTTTTTTAAATTATTTTCAAAAATTGTGTTTGATTGATAACTTAAATATATGTTATTTACATATAACATAATGTATCAAAACACACTCTATTCATCAAGCATTGGAAGGATTAAGGTGTACCTGTTTTTGCATAACCAGAAGCAATTTGACATGAACCAACAGGCATAAGTGTTTTCTGTTTCAGGCTCCATAAGTCAGGTTTGTAAACCCTAAATTCTGGTTCATGTGTCAAAAGGTTGTCACAACTGAAAATCTCTTCCATGGGACCACAAGAACCAACAAACACAACATACACATTCCTATGATGTTTCTCCATCTTGTTCAACCATCCACTCCTCACAGCCAAATTTGCCACCACCAAATTCACCTGCAACCTAAACACATCTCTCACACCACATGGAACCTTCGCCACCACAACGTTCAGATCCTCAAAGTTCTCAAACTTCGGCATTGGAATGTTTGGACACTTAGCTTCACTCCACTTCCCATCTTCATCGATCCATGCTGGAAAAATCTCCTCCCATTTCAAACTCCCATCAACATGATCAAAATCTACAACTACACTCTCCATTTCAGCCTCATGTGACGACAATAATTCTTCTCTGGCATCAATGTTAACGACACCTACCTTAACTTTCTTCTTCTTGTTCAAACCTTTTGCTATCACATCAAACCAAGTTGTTGGTCTTGGCTTCGGATCCACCTCTGTTGTTTTGTTCATCATCCTCTTGTGCTTCTCTGAAACTATGAACACCGAGAAGGGTAGGGACACGAGTAAGATACAAATGAGAAAACGTTTTGGCCTTGAATGAGATCGAGAAGATAAGGACTTTATAGAACCCATTTTTCTTTCTCCCTTGAGTTTGTGAATGTGGTTTTGATTGATGACTATATGACAAAAACGTATTTATACTCAGCAAGTTTTAAATGATGATTTTGTCATAGAGTTTAAATTTTATGCCCTTCTATATAATCAGACGATTGTAAAACAAGTATGATTTTCAAATGGTTATAAATATGTTTTTATCCTTAACTTTCAGCGAATTTTGAAATTAGTCTATTTTGAAACTTTGAATCAATTTAGTCATTTATCTTTTGAAATACGTGAATTTAGTTCTTTTAATCAAATTTTATTAAGTTTATTTGATATTTCATACGTATTTGAGGATTATATTTGAGTTGTTCACCCTATTTGACACATTTTTGCTTTAATATTAAATCAAATTCTATTATGAAATGTGTATGAAACATCAAATAAACCTAAGAAAATTTGATTAGAAGGAATAAATCTACATATTTCGAAAGATTGAAGACTAAATTGTTTCAAAGTTTCGAAATGAACTAATTCCAAAACTCACTAGAAGTTAAGGACCAAAAACATATTTAACTCTTTTCAAATAAATATTAAAAACTTATTGTAGAAAATGATTTTTAATTTTGAAGCAATGTATATACATCATTTTAGTGTATGTATTTATTGCATAGATATAAAAGTGTGAACACTTTTATTTTATTTTAGCATATTTTTGTCATTAATGAAAATAAAGAAATGTTAATGTTTTAGACTTTCTGAAGTCATATTCTATTATAATTATTCCATGAGTTTGAAGTTTGATTAGCAACATTTTTTTTTTACTTTGAAAGATAATTAATTGCAAATATTTCAAATGGAAACAATAGATATTCATGTTAATAATAAACTTTATGAGAACCAAAATAAATTATTAAAGACAAGAAAATAGGATTTTATAATAACTACATGCATGTTTAACTCTTAGTAAAGGTATTTTTAATTTAAGTCAAAATGAGTCAAGTTCCAAGTTTGACACAATTACAAGACTTTATTTATAGAGTACTTATATAGATTATGGTTCTGTTTGGATTTTAGAATCTGACTAACCTAATCTAACACTAACATCCAAAATAGAAAACTCATTAATACTATATATCGTCATACTATGATGTAATTAGTAATTATTTTTAAGTTTGAACTCTTATTTATAGTCACTTTAATATAAAGATTTAAATAAATTTCCTAAAATTTGATTTTTATTATTTTTATAATTCTTTATTACTTAATTAAATTCAAATTAAAAATATGACCCACCCTGTAATCACTAATTACATATATACAAATCCCTAAGTCCTTTACAACTATATAAACAATAAATTCAATCACTAACCCAAATTCACTTTTAGTTAATTAGAACCCAAAATGATATGTATATTAATATATTAGCTTTAAGAAGTTTTTTTAATTGATTGTGTAAATAAAAATTTTACCCTAAATTTAATTTCTGTTGCCCAGGTTTGTTATGCCTATTAATTAGTAATAATATATTTATTCATAGATCATTTCTAATACATCCATGCTTTTTTTTAGTTAATTGAAAGCATAAAATATTATAGATAGTAGTAATTTTTTTCAATAAAAATTTATATTTTACCCCACTTATTTATCCTCTCCCATCTTTCATCTTTACATATATGTTTTTTTTTTTATATAAAATATGAAAAATTATAAGACTAAAGTGAACACAACAACATTATTGACTAGTAGTAGATGTTTGATTGAACAATCAATATAAAAAATTAAGGTCACGAACTTAATTTATCACGAAAATTTTGCCCAGAGAAATAGTTGCATGTGATGGTGGCAGAGGCCAACAAAATAAAATAACTAATTTTAATTATTAAAGTTTTTATGGTATGTTCTTTTTGAAAAATATAATTATATAATTCACCATAATCTTCTACTATGTAAGAAATCAAATTAAAGTAGAACCGACTATATAGTTTTACCAATTAATTAAAATTTATTGATGTACGAAGAAAACGAAAGCTTCACTACGTTTTGGAATATACAGTGTTGTGCCCAAATTGGTCCAATCAAATGAAATTGGTTCCATTTTTTTTTGTCAAAAACACATAATATTCTCTGTGGTGTCATATCTCAAACCCAAAGGAAAGAATACACTTTTGTTAATATTCTGCCAGAAAAGAACCAAAAGCAAAACTTCTCTACCAATCTAGAACAAACTGCAGCACACTAATTAAGAAATAGAGTTTAAGTTTAATTCAATTCTATAAAAGTGATCTGTAAAATGAAATTTGTATTCTATTTATATATTATTATACTGTATGGCTTACCGTTAGACCATCGGTCAGGCGGATTAAGGACAAGCGGCTGCAGACCGCCCCATTACAGGCAAACCTTCCCCTAGGACGTTGATGTAACAATCTTTCCGGAATGCTTTAAAGGAGTCCACGACCAAAACACCCCATGCGTTCATTTCTAGTTGAACTTTGTCTCTACCTCTATGGAGACCCTCATTTATGACTTATGAGGACAGTCGACAGGCTGCACGGTCGGACGGCCACACAAAAACTAGATTTAAAAGTGAATTAAAGTAAAGCAAGTCAGTAACCAAGTTTAAAAAGCAATTGACCCTAATCACATGCTCATACAAAAAACTATAAATAGAGGCTCAAGGTAAGTTGGTAGGGACCTTTAACTCGCATTGATTACGGGACCTTTAACTCGCATTGATTACAACATTTATTGTTATCTCCTGACTGAACTTGAACTGACTTAAGCATCAGAGCCTTTTAGACAAGTACCCGATCGTCCGATCAACCGAGCGAGAAGACAGTTGAAGAACCGAATTGGAGAAGGAGTTGAACAACTAACTGAGAAGATCATCAGAGACAAAAGGACTTAAGGGTAATTTGAGTATTGGAAATAGGTGCTTGACTCCTATACCTGAAACAATTCTAAAATTATCTTATTTCTAATCGATGTGAAACTTCTAATAAATATTGTGATTAAGGCATGTGTAATGATGGTGTTGTACTTAAATAGAGAAAATAAACACCACCAGCAACATCTAAAGCCATGGCTATGATAAGATCAGAGGTTTTTAAATCATTAGAATTGGGTGCATCATTGGGTAAGAGTGATGTCTCAGAAACTCCACTTCTGAAACTGTCTTGGATTTTGGAGAGATCCATTTTGAAGAATGAGAAATTGTTGGTCTGGAGAGGAAACTATGATCCTGTTACCATCTTTCATGGGTCCAAAGCACCACCAAACATGACTGTTACACAATACATGGAACGCATCTTGAAGTACTCTAATTGCAGCCCTTCTTGTTTTGTGATTGCACAAATATACATGGAAAGGTTCTTTCACAAAAATGGTGGTTACCTCACTTCCTTCAATGCTCATCGCCTCCTAATCACAAGCATCATGGTAGCTACTAAGTTTCTCGATGATAAGTAAGTATTTGACGAGAATACAATTTGGATTCTTTTTGTGTTTTCAGTGTTAGTGATAGTGTTGTTTTCTTCTTATCTGTAGATTTTCAAATACATTGATTTTAATATGAGACGACTCAGGTTTCAGACACCTAAAACAAAATTAAGAACGAGATCTAGATCAAGGGTTTTTAAGGTTTAAAAGTAATCAATACTAAAAAAATTAGTACTTAAAATGGTTTTTCTTAGGTCAAATCTTTTTTTTTTTAAGACGAACTCTACTTACTTGAATCTTAGTAGATTTTTATTTGGTCTTTTAATCTTTTTAGTTTCAATTTAGTTTTATTTTAAAAAATTGATACAATATAATCTTTTTATTAAACTTTTTAAAATGAATCAATGATTTCTTGTCAAATTTGAAATTGTTATTAAGAATAATTTGTTTTATTGATATAATTAACATAACTATAATACCAATTTTGATAATAAAAATATTGATTTATTTCAAAAAATTTAACGAAAAAAATTAAATTGTATTAATTTTTTAAAAATTGAGATCAAATTAAAACTTAAAAAAATTGAAGATTATCAATTTAACATTTAAAAAAAATAAAATAAAAGAATAATTAAACTTATATATTAAAAACAATAATATTTTAACATCATAATTTTTCATTTTTAAAGGACACTATTTTTCATTTTTCACTGTCTATTTTCTTTAGAAATATCAAAATTATTTTTTATTAAGAATATTTTATTTTTATAAAAAATTATCAATTAATATTAAAGAAATATTTTTTCCATATGCCGGTGACATGACTATAAAACAATGTGAAGGTTGTTCTACTTATTTATTATAAATTTGTCAATTTGATATTAAGTGACAATAGATATATCAAATAAAAATCTTTATAATGATAAATTTTTTTAAATAGTCCTGAAAATATTTTAAAAAAGAAATTTTAAATTTAATTTAACCTTAGATAAGTTCTTTCAACTTTTGTACAGGTACTATAGCAATGCTTACTTTGCCAAAGTTGGAGGAGTTAGCACTGAGGAGATGAATAGGATGGAGATAGAGTTTTTGTTCATTCTGGAATTTAAACTCTTTGTCACAACAGAATTATTTCTCAAGTATTGTGAGAATCTTGATAAAGCTGTTTAGAACATGTGTTTGTGAAAAACATCTATAAGATAATTGTAAAAATATTATACACGAGAATTCATATTTTTTATACATGCACCATAATTCATATGTATAATTTGAAGAAAAGTTATATATATATATATATATATATATATATATATATATATATATATATATATATATATATATATATATATATATATATTCGTATTTATAATATGAGAAGAAATTAGTGTAATTTACCGATAATTTTAAATTTAAATTAACTAATTAATTTATGTTATTTAATCTATAATTGTAAAGAAAATATTGATGAAACGTGTTTGATTTAGATTTTTTAAGTATATATTGGACAATTCCTTTTTTTTTTCACATAATGTTATAATTTGATAAATAAATAAATAATTTTTTCACTCCGTTTCGTTTGTCAATAACAAATATTTCAATTTGCTATTTTCTTTCTAGCTACCATCTCACCTCAGGTTTATGAATCTAATTATGAAAATGAGGAATTTTATTTACAAGAATGTAATATGCGTATTCATTCATAATTTTTAATATTTCAATATTACTTTGATAAAGTTTTATTTCAACATTTTCCGTTAAAATACAAAAAATAAATTAGATTTAATAAGTCTTTAATACCTAACGTTTTCCAATTTTGTTATTATTTTTTGTATTCAACATTTAAAAAATATATGAATTTTATCTTAATAACTATTTTATTACTTTTATTTTTTCTGAGGCTACTAATTATCACAAGTAAATTCATTAGTATAATTAAAGAAATATATATATTTAAATCCATTAAAGATAAACATAGAAGCATATATTAGAGAGGGAAAATTAAGATTTTAGCCAAAATAAATAATATAAAATAAATAGATAAATAATAAGCCAACACTTTTGAAATAAAAACTTATTATATAGAAAAGAAAATAAATAGGTTTAAATATGGATCCATCACCCTAACGTTCCCACTCCGGCGGCCACTGCAAATTCTTCCCTCGCAAACATCGTCGATTTGGGTACGCCCCATCTCTCTGTGTTCTATTCGCTAATTTATTCTTCATTGTAGAAATTAAACTTCAATGTATTCTCAAGTTATCGTCTTTTCATGATTAAGTGCAAACCCTTCTACATTCAATCAAAGGTTTATCATTCCGATTGATTTTTTGTTTTATCTTTTTTTCAAGTTTAAGGACAAACGAGTTTGTGGGTTAGGGTTTCTTTGGTTGTTCTGCTTGTGATGTGATAACTTGAAATTTGAATTCAGACTGTGATTTGGGAATTATTTAGGGTTGCTATTGATGCTTACTTTGTTTTTCTTCTATTTATGACTAGTGTCACATTCATTCTTGCGTGCTACGTGTGCTGCATCCTTTATTTTTGGGTGGATGCGGAATGCTACATATTTTTTTTGTCTCTGGTATTTACTCATGGCATATGCAGGTTGGAGTTGGTTATAAAACAGTCAATGGCTGAAGAAATGGCAATGGTAGAATCTGGAAGAGCTAAGAGGAAATTTGTTAAAACGCAAGGGCGTAAGAAGTCAAGTAAGAAAGCAAAAGTGATGCCATCACCACATGGACAGAAGAAAGTTAAAATAGACAAAAAAATGAAGAAACTTTTCCGCAAGCGAGCACGGGAGTATAACTCTGATGATGAAGAAGATGAGGCCACTGTCACTGCTCCCTCGGAGACTAGAGTTTTGGCATCTGTCACCAATAAAAAAATTGAGGAGGATGACATAGAAAGTGAGAATAATCAGTCTGAAGATGAAGGAGCTGCAGGACCACTAAAAAAATCGAACAAGAATGCTACTGATACGAATAATCTCAGTTCTGATGATGAGGGAGAAGATGATAATGAAATTCAGCCAGGAATTACCAAATTCACTGAAGGATGCAGAGCATTCAAGATGGCATTTAGGAATATTATGAAGAAGAGTGTTCCTGATGATATGTTGGTAAGTTATTTGAATACAGAAGATTATGATTTTACAGAACATATGGAAACTAGTTTTTTTAAGACTTGGATAATCTGTAGGGTCCAATATTGTCAGCCCACAAGAAACTTGTTATAGAGAAACTTGGAGAAGAGCAAGCAGAACGCAATATCAAGGGAGAGGCCAAAAAGGAAAAGCAGACGGTAATCTTCAATTTTATTTTGACAGATTTTATTGTTTTCCAAAGACCGTAACAGTTTTTTTGTATGCTCAGTTTTTATCTCCCAAAAGTTTCCCTGTCTTAGATCGTAATCTCATTGCTTTTTACAGTTAGCAGAAAAGGGACATGCCAAACCTGCTACATACTTGGACTCACATGAAAAGTTTCTAATAAGTCTTGCTACAAAAGGAGGTAAATGTGTTGAATTTCTTAAATAAAAGTCTATAGCTGTTTTAATTTTTTTGACCACTTGCATTTTCTTGTTATTGATGTGGACTTTTGTTGTGACCATGCATCAAACTGGATTACTTTCAGTGGTCAAGTTGTTCAATGCTGTAAGTTTTCACTTAACGTTTAACCAAACTTTGGCTTCTTCATAGATATTGTATCTGTCTCTGATGGTTTGTATATCTATCATAACTAAGCCAGAGATTTTGTTCACACCTTTTGCAGGTCAATAAGGCACAAACTGCTCAAAAAGGGTTGAACCCCTCAAGGAATAAGGATGCAAAAGGTCAGTGTTTGATACTGTATTTCCTTTTTATTCTTGTTATAGAACTACAGTACATTGTTCTTGATTCTCTGTTCATTCCTACATGTTCTATTTTCTTGGATCTCTTAACATGTTCAATCTTGATAATGTGCGTATAATTATAATTATCGAATGTGTATGCTGGCAGAGATACGAAAACGGGCCAAACAAGCCTTCTTTTCAGAGTTAGGGAAACCATCATTGCCTTCAACTGGCACCACTACAAAGGTGATTTTTAACTGCTCATTCTTTTTTTGGTGTCAATATTTGGTTAGGTCAATTTAGCTAACAATTCGATAATTTGATTAGTGATTTAAAAATGGTCAGACTGGATTGATCTCAGTTTTACCAATTTATCCTCTCATTTTATTCAAGTTTAGCAGGAAAATCCTTAATGTGGAAAAATTTTAGTCATACTATTTCGGATGAAGATTTAACCATTAATGTTAAACATATTATTTAGTCTTCCATTTTTAACTTTTATATTTTATCTGGTCTGTCTGGTCCAATTGTCAAACTGGTTGAACTATGTTTGATATTTTTAAACCAGTGCCTTCTAGTTTATTATAGAAGAATATGATGTTTATATTTACACCACCTTGTGTATTGTAGCAAACCTTCTAAAATTTCTCTTTTTTCCAAATAAACTGTAGCAAACCCATCTTGATGAGATAGCTTCATTCTTTTGCTTAATTATCAAACTCTGTATATTTTTTATATGCAGATCAATGAAGGCACAGGCATGGTAGAAGACCAACAGCCTGCTTGGGCTCCATTACGAGATAATTATATGCTGACAAGTTCAAGACTAAAGGATTGGGACAAAATGCCTGTAAGTATCCTTTGAAGTTGTAACAAGTTACTTTTATGCTGCACAGTTACCTTCCACTCATAACTTTGCATATCTGCAGGATAAAAACGTATCAGATGAGTTTGGAAAGACTTCTGAAGATAGTAGTTCAGATGAAGATTAGTATATTAAAACTAGAGTAAGCAGTATTGAGATTTTTATGGTGGAACAATCTGTCAGATTTAGCATATTGGAGTTGTTAAGTTGTTAGAGGCAAAGGGTAGTAGAAATATCTTGTAACCATACGTTTTTCTGTCAATGGATTACTAAGACTAGTAATCAATTATTCGTATTGTAATTTCAAAGAAATATTGTAGTTTCAAAGATCATTTATTGGTGTTGTTGGATATTCTATTTTACAATATCGTAGTTTCAAAGATATGATTAAGAAGCAATATATGATAGAAATGCTATCAGATTGGTACATGTCTATCTATAATTATTTAGTTTTTTATGTTGAGATGTTCACTTATCATTAGGAGGTGTGTTAAGAAATTCACATCATAGATGTGTTTAAAATACATCACATAATAGGGATTGGAATCTCGTATCAGCTTCCACTATCAATTTTGTGATGCTTAAGTTAGGTTTTATGCATACGTTCCAATCGTTGTTTTTGAACGTATAGTTAAGAAAATCTTCTCTAGATACATTCTCTCAACTCACTCATAATCTTTCTTAATTTGTTTTTACATTTTTATTGTTGGAATTTTGATCATTTCTTTTTCACTTGCATCTATTTTATTAAGTGTTATTTTCATGTCTACTCGGATAGAATCAAATAACACATGTGATTTATACTAATTAAATGAGATTAAAATCGAAGCATCTTACAATTTTTGAAGACACAATAAGTGGGAAAAAATTCAAAAAAATTAATATAACAGTGAGATTTAAAGAATTTTTTTAATTAAAATATATTGAATAATATTATGATTGATGTAAATAAAATTATTCACCTTCAAGATGAGTCTAAAAATGTTAGATTTTATTTTTAAATATTTAATTGTTGATTTTGAATGTATACATAGGAAAATCTCCTACTATGTAGATACACTTTTCTAACTCATTCATACACTCTCCAAATTTGCTTCTAATATTTTTTATTCATGGAATTCTGATGTTTTCTTTTTTTAATTTCACGGAGTGTTGAAGTGTTCTTTCATGTCTGCTAGGATAGGAGCCGAATAACAACCGTGACAAAAGAAAAAAATTCAATCTAAAAGTTGGATTTAAAGAATTTTTTTAATTTTTAAAAAATACTGAATAATAAAATGATTGGTGTAAATTAAATATCTAGTTTCAAGATGAGTACGAAAATATGTTAGATTTTATTTTTAATTATTTAATTGTTGTTTTTAAATGTATATCTAGGAAAATCTTCTCCTATTTTAATACACTCTCCCAACTCACTCATAAGCTCTCTCAATCTGTTTTTAACATTTTTATTGTTGGAATTTTGATGTTTTTTTTTTCATATTACTTGCATCGATTTCATTGAGTATTCTTTCCATGTCTACACGGTTAGGAACTGAATAACACATGTGATTTATACTAATTAAATGAGATTAAAATCAAACTAGTTTACAAATTTTTGAAGTCACAATAAGTGGGGAAAAAATTCAAAAAATATAATCTAACAGTAGTATTTTTTTTTGTAATTAAAATATACTGAATATTATAATGATTGGTGTAAATTAAATATATCCACTTTCAAGATGAGTCTGAAAATATGTTAGATTTTACTTTTAAATATTTAATTGTTGTTTTTGAATGTATAACTAGGAAAATCTTCTCCTTTGTAGATACACTCATATGTTCTCTTAATTTGTTTTTTACATTTTGATTGTGAGAATTCTGGTGCTTTCTTTTTTCATGTTACTTGCATCAATTTCATTTAGTGTATTTTTCATGTCTACACAGATAAGGACCGAATAACACATGTGATTTATATTAACTAAATGAGATTAAAATCGACCTTGTTTACAATTTTTTAAAGACATAATAAGTGAGAAAAAATTTAAAAAATGTAAATTAAATATTTACTTTCAAGATGAATTTGAAAATGTGTTAGACTTTATTTTTATATATTTAATTATTGTTTTTGAATGTATAGCTAGGAAAAGGTTCTCTTACATACACTCTCCTAACTCACCCATAAGCTCTCTCAATTTGGTTTTAACATTTTTATTGTTAGAAATTTTGATGCTTTCTTTTGTCCATGTTGTATCCATTTGATTGAGTGTTATTTTCCATGTCTACACAAGGTGAGTATGAAAAATATGTAGATTTTGTTTTTAACTATTTAACTAAATTATAACATACATTGTATTAGATTTTGTAAAGTTGATCTAAACCCAAAGTCTCGGATAAGTTACAAGTTGTTTTAGTTTTTGAATAAACCATGAATTTAATCTTTGAAATTGCAACGATTCCTCAAAATGATCCTTGAGATCAATAAAATAAAAAGTGAAAAAGAAAAGAAAAATTGTTCTCTAAAATCACACATCATCAATACTCTTAAGTATTTGAATTGTAATGCACAATCCAGTTGATCATAGGAATAAAAAAAAATGGAAAGTATGTTCTTAAATTACAAATCATTGGTCAATTCAGTCTTTAAAGTTGAAATAATAAAACAAGTTGAGCCTTAATTATAATTATTTCATTTCATTTTTTTCTCCTAAATGAATGTTTATATTTGACTGGTGAATTAGAAAGGTTTTAAAAAATTAAATATTTGTAATTTGGGACAAATATGCTTTATTATTACAAATTTTGAAGATCAGATGAATTGATAATTCATGCTTTTAAAGATTATTTCATCATTTTATTTATTTTAGAAATCTATTTTCACCTTGCTTTATAATTTCAAAAATTAAATTAATTTATGATATACGTTTTCAAAAACATTTTGTCATTTCATTAATATCGACCATTTTATTACCATCTCAAGAGCTTAAAAACTTGAATACAAATTCGAAATTTATATAAAAAGCCTTGAAATAAGAGTTCAATTAAAAGAATTAAAATTATAAGTATTTTAAATATAAAGTTTTTTTTTTTAACTTAGTACCCCGTTAAAGTAACATTTTTTTTCTTAAATTTCATGCAATGATACGTATAATTTTCTTTTTTAGAAATATTAAAATGGATTTCAATTAATGTTTTAGAATCTTTTTTAGTTCTACACTTACAAAACTTATATTTGAAACCCGAGATAAATCTTGATTAAAATTATTTACATACTTATTTTGAAACTAAAACTAACTTCTATATGGGTATAAACTCCCTTGTATTATTTTAATTTATTTATTTTCGTATAAATTAATTTTAAATTATGATAAAAAATTATTTATTTTTTCCTTTTTGTAAAATTTTATTCAAATATTTCAATCTGCATTAATAAGCTCGATCACATGCGGAATTTACCTTCCTGACCTCATTCTCACAGTAATAAAACAATGGGCAGAGCATGATTTAAAAGTAAAATAATCAAAAATATACTTTCACTACTTTCAAACATACATGAGAGTAAATATTTTTATGCGTGGACAAATGTAATTTGGTATCGTTAATTTATACATAAATTCATTCTAAATTTTTATAAAGATACACTAACGTACAAAATCTCAATTTTATTAAGAATATTGTATAAAAGAATTAAATTGAGTGTTAATATAAGATAAGATAATATTGTTTCATTATTAAAAAGTAAAAATAGGATTAAATTGAAACTAAAAATAAATATAGGGACCATTTAACACGTAATATAAATGTGGAGTGACACGTGTGAAAAATTAAAAAAATTAAAAAATTAAAAAAACCAAAAATTAACAGTGAGGATCAAATTGAGTCAATTTTAAAAAAATGAGAAACAACTTGAGACAATGAAAAACTTGAAGAACAAAGTAAAATTTGATTACAAATAGAGATAAAAAAAATAATTTAACCAAAGAAAAATGATAATGAAAAAATAATTTTTTTAATTTAGTAAATGGTTTTAAAAACTAAGGAATATTAGCTTTATAATTAATTTTGAAAATTACATTTGTTAAATATTTTTTAATATTAAATACAAAATGAAGAGTCCAAAGTTTTAACTGACAGAGAAGAGAAGAGAAGAGAAGAGAGATCTGAGAGGAGGAGAAGAAGAAGAAGGGAAAAGAAGAAGATCAAGTCAAGATGATGTCGGGAAAATATACTTCCATTGACGCGCAGCAAGTTCAGGGATCTGTTCCTGTTAGTTTTCTCTATCCAAATCTTTTGTTCCGTTGTTAACTCTTCAATTTCTCACTTTCTCTCTTTCATTTCTTTCAGGCTGTTCCAGATTCACGGCAGGTCACTGTCAATTTCGCAGGTTCAACTCTTTCCTCTCTATTTTTATCATTCTATAATGCCGGATCTGATCACAGATTTGTAATTTCTTTCAATTTTAGATTCAAATCTTCAGACATTTCCTCCTTCTGGAACGCAGGGCAAGATTACCGCTGCTTCTGGACCTCCTCGTGATGCCGATGGTGTGTTATAACTACAATCTCTTCGTTTTTTTTTTAATATCTTATAAAAAAATAGGTTAATTAAAAGCTTTCCTTTCCAAGTGATTGATTATTTTATGATCGATGATAATGGAAGTTGTGTGATTAATAGTCCATTAGACGCTGTGCCGTAGTTAGGACTTCGCTTGAATTATTAAGTTGACAGCATAATAAAGAGATGAGATGACATCATCGGAACTTGGGTTTACAGACGGTGGTGATGATACTTGAAAAGTTTTCAATTCTTGCTTTAATAATATTCCCTGATCTAGCTTTGAATTTCATCAACTTGTCTATTCTTATGCTTTCGTGTTTATCTTATGTGTGTGTTGCCGTTTATAATATTAAATTATGCGTTGATTTGTCTGATGGGATTGTTAGAAGGTGTGGGTGGAAGAGGGATCTATAGTTATCAGTAGTGTAGCAGCAATGGGCGGCTACGAAGTTTGCATTACAGTACCCTTTTGAACGGTGGCTGTCATGGCTGATGTTGTTGCCAAAGTAGCAGCCTGTTACAGCACTATAGAGGCACTACAATGACATATCTTAAAAGTCCGTATTTGCCCTTGAAACTGCGTTGTCTTGAAGGGGGTGGGGTTGAGATTTCCCTTCCCTAATCAGAATTTTAAAAAACCATAATTTGTTGTAGTTGCCCCTTGGAATAGTTGTAAAAATCGTAATTCAGATTGTGAAATCGCATAATCCTAGGTGCTAAGCAGCCTTCTCTGTGCTGAATTGTCGCCTGGATCGTTTGAGAAGGGGGTTACAATCTTCCACGTGGGGTGGTTGATCCCGAAGTCAGAAGTTGGCCAAATAAGCAGTTTTGAAAATTGTAGAATCACTTTGTTTGAATCATTTTTCTCATTCATTCCCATTTGGAATCTGCTCTTGTTTGCTGGCTACTTCTCCTTCAGTATTTGCTACTGCCAGACCTTCATCCTTCACCACCATTGCTACCCAGGGCCACTGCTGATTGCACCTCTGTTTAAAAAATATGTTTTGTGAACTAAACTTTTTTTCTTTTCATCCCAGGTTGCTTCTCTGATTTTTTTTTTTTTCACTCTTCTCTCATTTGCAAACTAAATTTCTTTTTCCATTCATTTTGTTATCATGTCTCTTTCTGATTTGCCAAGAATTTTTTGGAAGGAGCCTGTGTATTTTTTGAATTATTAGTGAGCCTAAGTGTATAAAATATAATTATATAAATATTCATAGGGTGAGACTATAACTTTTACAATGATTATAATACAGCCTTTCAAGAAAAGTTATTATAATATATAATTATTCTATTTTTATTAGCCTAAGTGGTCCCCTTTTCTCTTAACTATTAATAATCATAATCATAATAATATATCGTGTTATTTTGTTAATTTAATATATTATCAAGGTTATGAAATTTCAATTTAAAAGTTTTTTTAAGGTTGTAACGTAGAGGTTATTTTCTTTATTTGTTACTTCTAAGGCCTATTATATTAATTATTAATTATGTTAATAAAGTTATATATATATATATATATATATATATATATATATATATATATATATACTCTTTTTTGTCGAATTACAAAATTTCCAGCTCGCCAAAAATAGAATTTGGTTGATTCACTTAGACACTCTTATGTAAATGTATATGATAAAATATGCAATATGAAGTTTGAAGATTCACTATGGTATTTGGGGGCTTGTCTTGTAAATGGGTGCTATTTGATATTGAAAACTATGAACTTTGGTGGAAATTGTGCATGCAACGTGGATAGATGTGATGTAATGCTGACACCTATTAACCTACTTTGTATAATTGCTATCAAGATACTGTTAGTATTGACTTAGAGTCAAAGGTAGACCGTAAAACAATAATATTTTTTTTCCTGTTGTGTTTGGTCCGATTTTGTACTTATTTCTTTACACTAGAGGGTGATTGATGCATATTACTCATGTTATTGCCTTCTCTTGTATTTCGGGCAATTTTACGGTTGAAGCTGTTATTTTTAATTATTTTTCTTGGATATCTGTTTGACATGTTTGTGTTGAGTTGTTTCGTCCATTCTTATGCAGATTCATTTTCAAAACCTATATCTGGTTCTGATGAACCCCAGCAGGGTGGTTGGTTTCGGACTTTTACAGTTGCCGCTTACAAACCATACTTTGATGTTGACACTTCAGATGTTCTTGAGAGAATTATAGACTCGCTATTTCCATTTAGAGGATCTTTTAATGAAAAAACTGCTACCAACCCTGATTTGTGAGTGGACTGTCTTTTTCTCATGTCATTGATTGCTGACGAAATTATTATATGCACATTGTTAAGTATAGTTTTTATGGAGAGTGCTGTTGTGGCCAGTTTTAATGTGCTAATATATTCCAAGCTAAACTCACGATTTTAATGATTTGTTTGTAGTGTTTCATTTTTATTTGAAAATTTATTGAAGTATCTTCTGTGGCCTAATCTCTTATTACTTAAATACTGATGTCTGGACGAGATGATGTTCACCATTTATTATTATTGGAGAACAACACTTTTTTTAACTTTGTCGTAAAAGGAGTGAGTTTTGTGCATGTAATGTTTAGCCCACATAAATATATGCAGGTATGGTCCATTCTGGATTTGCACTACCTTAATATTTGTAGCAGCATCTATTGGCACCTTTGTGACATATCTAGCACACAAGCTGAAGAGCAAGGAGTGGGATTATGACATAAATCTGGTGACTTGGTCTGCTGGCTTGTTTTATGGCTACGTTACAATAGTTCCTCTTTGCCTGTATGTAATCCTCAAGTACTTCTCTGCACCTGCGGGCCTTGTGCAACTATTCTGTCTATATGGGTATTCTCTGTTTGTCTTTATTCCGGCACTGGTAAGTTGTTCTTCATTTTTCTACCTTTAATTTTAAGGAAACATGAAATATGACATTGCTTTGTATTGTCTTATCAAAAGTCAAACCCTTCGTTTTATGCAGTGTATGTCCATTGTGCCACTGGATATATTTAGATGGGTGGTTGCAGGTGTCGCCGGGTTTATGTCAGCGACATTTGTGGCACTTAACCTCCGGGCACACATCAAATCAGCAGGTGAAAGGTGGTTCTTGATTGTTGCTGGCATTTTTCTGTTGCAGCTGGCTCTAGCGGTTGTACTAAAAATTTACCTCTTCACAGTATCCGTGTAAGAGGAAACTGGACACCATGACTGAAATATATAGAACAAAGGTATAGCTTTTTGGCATTTTAGAGTATGTAGCTGAAACACAATCCAAAGATTAAGTAATCTTGTATTCTTTCATTTGTGGCAATATAGAGAGGCGATAACTTGTGATTATCATAACTAAAGTTTTTGTTTTTGACACTTTATTACACGTACTTCAGTGATTTCTTGTTAGTTTGAGTTTTGGATGAGCTTTCGGACTATGGGGTTCATTGCTATCGATGTGAATTGAATGTATGGGGTAACTTTAAAACTCCCCCAAAAGTACGAAAGATACAAAGTTATTCTTTTCTGAAAGTAATATATTCAGGGTGCTCCATATAAGCCTCATTTAAAACCTTGATTTGCAAAATGGGTGACTAAAAACTTTTCATCACTACAGAGCATAAAAAATTTGTCACTCAGTCCTATGACCAGCCCTTTGCGACCGTCCCTTGCTGAACGTAATGACCTCCACCGTTGGATAAGCCTTAGTCTTGCTTACATTATTAGAATTGTGGGTGTGCCTCAACCCAAATGACAATTCATAGTTTTATGAAATGTAAAATGCTTTTACAGCAGAACTTTGGATTGTTTTAAAAAATCATGTCCTTTTTACCTTAAATATACTTGTACTGTTATCCTTAGATTCGCATATACCCGACTCATTTTACATCGAGCTGCGAACCAAACATACATTCGTACAAAAAGTATACACACATTTTATTCATATCTCAGGTATCTTTAGAGATTAATATTATTGAAATAGGGTTTGTTTGTTTGTTTCTAACAAAGTATTCATTCGTATGGCAAAGGATTGAACCCTGATAAGACATTTAAAAAGACTCAAGTATCTGCCAATTTTGTCAATATCTATCCAACATATACATAGTGGACTCCGAAAACTGACAATTAAAATTGGTTTTGATATCATCTCACAGGATTTTTATCTCGGGATTTCTGAACCTATCTGAAGACCCTAACGTAATGTATTTTCTGCCTTTGTCTAGTCCAGGTAAACGTAGGTTTCTTGAATCAGGTCAAATTTGTACATTTTACTAAATCTACCTTTTTTGAATAATCTACCGACATATCAGTGTAAAAAGTTTGAAACGAAAATGATCAAATTTTCAACTGTGTAACTATGCTTGAGTGCTTGACACATTTTCAACTTTACCACAGCTTGGACATGATATTGCCCTGAAGAAAGTCAAACTACAGGGATTAAGCAAAATCCACCAACACGCAAGTGTAGAATATTTAAACAAAAGCAGAATAAATTCAATTTTGGCACTGCTTGAACATGATTTCGCACTGAAAATAGTCTAAAGTCAGGAATAAGATATTATTAGGCAGAAAATAGACAATGGCAATGCTCTGCATCAATGCGAACCACGCGATGACTATTTGTTTCCTTCAATAATTTTCAGAGGCAATAATCATATCCATCAAATCAACACACCATAATTTTTCCTCCAGAATTTGACCCTAATAGCACTATCTCCACCGTTCCAATTTTCCAATAAGAATTGGTACTATAAAGTCAACACAATCCCGTAGAAGTCTTTGAACATGCTTAGTGTTTACGCTAAACTTTCACTGGTATGACCTAATTTAATTTTGAGGCAGTGCCAACTAAAGTTAGAGAAGAGAACCGACCAAAACACATGTTTTGAAGTGATAGATTAATTGGAAAGAAATTTGTGTTCACAATTTACAAAGTCTCTAGATCAAATTAAAAAAATAACAAGCATTTCACACAAGAACGAGTGCTAAGGTTGAAAATGACGAATCCCAAAATTTGAAATGAAATAGTTACAGAATCTGATATCTTCCACAAACTAGTCCAAAGAAAGAAACAAACCCCAACCCCACTAGAATACACTACTCTACAAACATTAAGCCAAACAGATAACATGAGCTAAAAGACACCTTTTCCAGTTTACTGAAACCTCTTACTCCCTTATGGAGCAAGTAAGTCTAAGTTTTGTGAATTTGTACTGTGAAAACATCAAAAGACCATAGGAAAAAGAAACAAAAGTCTCACTAGACCTAGAAAAAAGCATTGACCACCCATATAAAGCACAATTTGGACTTTAAAAAAAGTTACAAATAAAATAAACTATTGTTAAGAAGTTCTGATCCTGAAATCAGGGTTCTCTAATTAACAAGGTTAGGATGATTTTGGAGAATCTAAATTCTTGACTGAATTCTTGTATGTTATACTCGGCTAAATATTAAAATTACACTGTATTAATACTTTAAATATTTTTTAATAATTTTAAAATATTAAATCAGTGTTCAACTGTGTATATTAAAACACGGCATATGAACAATATAGAAAAATATAACAGATAATTCAAATTCGATTTTGGAAGTATAAAAAGTTTAGTAATGGACTTAAAGAACAATATTCCATGGCCATAAATGTTGAATAGTTGTAAAGGAATGGTTGGTTGGTATCCAATAGACAACAGTGTACATATTTCACCATCAATTCACAAACTCTCGAATTTCTGGTTTATGAAACGTCCTTATATTACATGTCGGGCAGGTTTAATGACATGGACACTGACTATGAAGTACCACACATGAAAACATGGTCAAACATTATTAGCTCTGACTTCATCTATGTTGGAACTCATAATATTATTACTAATTAAATTAACTGAAACACGAGCTTGGAAATTTGTTCCCTACATTTCCCTTGTCCCTTTCTTTACTATGAATAATGATATGTTTACAAATGTTGGTGGGGAAACAACTATCCTCATTTCAAACAACTATCCTCATGTTTACACAAGTCATTGTTCATAATCTTCATTCCCCTTCTCACTTATATTGAGGAGAATCCTTTTCCTTCCTCCACTTGCCACACACCTATTCTTGAACATCTTTCTGATTTAATTTCCTTTCTTGAACATAGAAGCCAGAAGAATTTTAGTGATGATGATTGAGAATTGCAGTGAAGTAGTGATGTCAATTTCAAGGTCTCAAGTGGGGTGTCTCTTGGTGCTACTACTAAGTATTTCAGTTTTGAATTGTCAAGTATTGGGTGCTCGGTTTGTAAAAGAAGAAATGGAGCATGTGATGAAGAATTATGAAGTATGGAGAAAAGGGTTTGCAAATGAAAGAAATGAAGGGTCTTATGCTGCAGTTAATAGAGTAGTTCCCTCTTCTCCAGACCCCTTGCACAACAGGTAGCTGCACTCATTCAACCTGTCATGCTTCTGTGTTGCTACTACTATTAAAATATCAATATTAATGTATTTTGAAAATTACCCAAAACTCAGGAAAGTTATTGTGTGGTTTTGGATTGTGTATAGTTCATGTTATTCTCTACTAGAGATGTAACTATATTTTCAATTTATAAAAAAAGATAAGTTGATTACTTGTCATATGAGTAAACTTAGAAGAGTAGCTGCTTCTGATAGGGAGAGAAACCTTTTTTGTTTTTGTTTTTTTGAAAAATAGCTGTTATTTTGATTTTATAGTATTCAAACTCTGCTTGTATTAATAGTTTTTCAGGAATAAATTGTCTTTGTTTGCTGTGTTAGAAGACCTATGGGGTTTATGATGTAAAGATTTAGTGTTACAGAGAAAGTTGTTCACGCTTTTGTCATATTTATTTATATTGTGCTGATTTTGAAAGGTTAATGATGATGATAGATTGCGTTTTTCTGTAATCATCTTTCCACAACAGCATACAATTTGGATTAAAAATAAAGAGGAGAATATGAAGAAAGAGAGAGTTAAAAAAGTTGAAGAACTAACATTTATTTTTCGTGTTCTGTCTTTTTTCTGTTATGGGTTAGCGAAATAAGGATTTCAAATGTAGAAAAATGGGAGAAAAAGATACTTAACAATCTTACTCACATATTCATCAAATGTAAAATATGTATTTCAAAAAAAGAAATAATATATAAAGAAGGTTCAAATTTATTATAAGTAATCTCTCACACATATATTTCAATTGGAGTTTGAATTAAAACAAAAAAAATCAAACTACCTACATTTAGGCAACGGAAGTAATATTAAAGTGTCCATATACTCTGTATATTCACATTTAGGCAACAAAAATAATAGTTAAAATCGACATTTAAATTGTAAAATTATACAATTTTATCATTTTATATAATATTTACGAATTAGATTTTACACATAATTTTAACATAATCGTAGGATTATAAAAAAAAATATTTAAAATCATGTAATCTAGTTAGATCCCACCTAAGATCGTCGAACAAAATCCTGAAATGTATATAATCGTTATTTCTTTTTCTTTCAGATTTTTCTCTGCACAACTTGTTTATATCTGCAAGACCCCTCTATTTCCAGAAACAAAACCAAACTCACCCTCATTTCTCTCCTTCTCTGTATACTCAGCTCTCCCCTCTGTCTCCCTCTTTCTGACCTCACCAACCTTGCTTCTTGATCAGGTCCTGGAGGA
>Ga0214542_1002091_pt1 | contig 41351 bp, 18 predicted proteins | sample CNSS1metaG_FD_160096 | JGI IMG/M metagenome (GOLD analysis project Ga0214542, IMG submission 160096) | Root nodule microbial communities from cowpea collected in UCLA plant growth center, Los Angeles, California, USA - CNSS1 | ecosystem: Host-associated > Plants > Roots > Nodule | place: USA... | reverse complement strand
TATGACTCTGTGTGTGCTCTCAGAAGGGGACCACGACCATTTATAATCTGAATTACTTAAGTTTTAGTATTTCTAATTTGGCCCCTCATCAAATTAGAAATTACTAACTGGTCTCTGCACAATATTTATTTTCATGACATATGCCTTTACATTAATTAAAAAAACTTTTTTTTTAATTAAATAAAATAATTTATATATAAAAAAAAATCTAATTTGACACCTCTGAATTTTTTATCCAAGTTCACCATTGACCGACACACCATCGTCCATCAATCATTCCTCATCATATAAAATTTTATTAAAATAAATTTAAAAAAATACAAAATATTATAAATCATACTAAACCCATGATAAAAATTATACTTACAAAACATAAATAAATTATATTATTATAAAAATGGTATAAATAAATACACTAAGTTAAAATATTAAACCATTTATAATGTTATTTATAAATAAAAATCAAATTAACTAACTTAACTTATGTACAATAATTCTTTTAATAAAAATATGAGAAACTTGTCTATTTGAATTGTATATACTTACAAATTTGTAAATATTAGCGTCACCGTACTCTACGACTCACAGAACCATTTATTTATCCAAAAAATTGTGACAAATTAAATAAAATCACTCTCTGATAAAATCTCTAAAAATGTTTGAAAGTGTAAATTATGATAGGGCTTATCAATCCATCATCATAACAGATTGGAGACCAATTTTTCTTTTTCGCCTTTTAATTATTTGAATATTTAACTTTTTACAAATAATTTTTTAATAAGTAATAGTTTTTACAAAGATATTTATTGCTTTGAAAACTAAACTTAAAATACTATTTTTATTTCAAATGATATAAACAGAGACACATAATATAAATTTATATCATCAAAATTTCAATTATTTTTATAAATATAAAATTTAATTTTTGTGATGATCAAAATTCTCTTAAAAATGGGTTGTCAACTGTTCTTATAAGTGAAAAAAAAAAATATTCCTTTCATAATTAACTTCCTGTGCTATGATGTCTATTTAATGTAAAAAAATATTTACCTCTCATATTTCTGTGCTATTACTTCTACTTAATGTGAAAAAGTATTTATTTTCCTTTCATAATTAACTTTGTGTGGTATTACGTGTATTTAATGTTTAACTTTTGTGGCCGTAGGTGGCCTGCAGTTGTGCAGATAAACTCGAACAAGTGCGGGAATAGTCGAAACACTTTCCAATAGAATCCAAAAGTAGAAAGAGAAGATAAAGCTAGCAACCTTTATCTTTTTCTCCCTTTTCTTTATTCTTGGTTACTTTTTCTTTAGTTGTGAATTGAGCCCTGGCCAATTATTTTGGTGGGTTGTTAAAGCAAGTTTTATCTTGTATCAACTGTGCTACAAGTGTCTCTGAAATCAAAGTCAGGGTCGAAGCACAGATATTTCATAGGTTGCTGTCATGTAAAAGAGACCACAAATTATAATAGAGAAGTTGGTGTTGAGGGACCCACCTGGTTTCATGTGATGCCCTTTCTGTCTGTTGCACCCTTTTGCCTGTCCTTCCCTAAATTTCTGGTACAACTCTAAATCTGTCACCATATCTTCATTTTGGCTTCATCAAATGCTGCTACTTTACTATATATAAATATTTTCCAAACTTTCTGTTTTCAATTTTTTTCTTATGCTAATTCACCCTGATCATCATTAATACAAATATATGTTGCTCATCTTGTTCGCCACTTGATAATCATTATTATTGATTCAATATAGTTGCTCAAAAAATGTTTTGGGATATTGTTTGTAAAGGAAATAAACAATAAATTAAAGGAAAATATATAACAATTAAATAAACAATGAATGATAACTTTGCTCTTTCTTTGACTTTTTATCAGTCATTTTGGTTTTTCTTTTTTTTTCCTGTGATTTTGGTTCTTCAATTTTTAAAAAAATATTATTTTTTTATATAATTCTCAATTTTAGATATGTTTAATATTTTATGTTTTACATTTCGATTAATTAAATCGTTTTTATGATATTTTAAATGAATATGATTAGTAAAGATTTAATTGTGCTGAAATTAAAACATAAAATGTGTATAAAGTTGAAAATTGAATTAATATTACGATTTTTTAAAATTTAATACCTAAAATTGAAAAATAAATATATAAGATAAAAATAAAAAATAAATCATGAATCACAAATCCAAAAGAATCAAAATTTCAAATTGTACTAAACTTTGGTGACGTCTTACAATACAATACATCAAATGTGCATACAATAACTCCATCTGAAAATATACTAAATCAATAATAGAAGCATTTTTCTAAATCGTATTTCATTTGGTCTATTTTACTAAAATTATTTTAATGATATTCATTGGAACATAAATTGTTATTAAGTATAAGTCAAAATTATATAATCACAAAAAAAATTTCAGTGACAAAATTGTATTGATGAAAAAAGTTGTTGATAAAACAATTAATGAATTTATCGACAATATTGTTGTCAATAATGGATTCATCGATAATATTTATCAACAAATCTATAAGTAATTTATAATGTTTATTATATATATATATATATATATATATATATATATATATATATATATATATATCATAAGTAAATTTCATCAATAATATGGAAGTCGAAATTTCAATTATGAACTTTGACCATATCATTCTAAAATTTTTCAATAAATTCATTTATACTGCTTTTTTTTTAATTTGTTGGTTAATATCTTAATAATGATTTTTTTAAATCCATCATCAATTGATTTTTTTTAAATTTGTTCGTAAATCAAATTTTTTAAAATTTGTTGGTAATTATATTTTTTTAAAATATGTCAGTAATTCCATTGTTAAAATGGACATCCATTTTTTTTTGTCAAATTTAAAGAAATATTTGTTATAAATTAATTCAAAGTAGGTAAGAAAAAGGAGGAGGAGGAGGAGGAGCAAGAAAAGAAGAAATGGGAGGAGTGGGAAGAAGAAGAGGAAGAGGAGGAGAAGGGGACTACTACGTTTGTGCAGACAACAAAGGTAGCAAGAAAGGTGGAGGCAATGACGACAAAGGCAAAGGCAATATTGATAAAGATGGAGGAAGAGAAAGAAAAAGAAAAAAAAAGAGGAGGAGGAAGAATAAAAAAAACCTAATACCGAGAACTTTTTACCGAATTATCAAAATCCATCAGAAATTATTAATAAATATTTACCGAGAGATTTTGGTCATCGTTAATCACCAATGATTGATTACCAATGAATTCTGGTCTTTAATAATTACCAAAAAATTATTTTATCCATTATTAAAATTTATCTATGAACATTTCACTGATGAATTTAATCATCGGTAATTTTGATTTATCAACAAATTTTAATTATTATCAACAGAGAGTGTGACCATGGATAAATTCAGTTTTTTTTTCTTATAGTGTATGTTAGATGCTAAATTTATTTTTTCCAAAATTTTAAAATAAATTATACCTATTATAAGTGAATATTAAAACATGGACACATAAATGCATATGTCCGATACAAGCTAGCAATTTACAGTTAAATACATAATAAGTGTTGATTTGTGGTGGAATTTGAATTAAATAACGAAACTGAAGTTGGAGATTGAAATTAGGCTTAAATAGTCATTTGGTCTTAGTTTTGGTCGACTTTTTTCACCTTGATCCTACTTTTGAAATTGTTTTCAATTTGGTCTTACTTTTCGTTATATTTTTTCAATCAACTCCTTTCCATTAACTAATATTTTTTTATTTTGTAAATTGATATATAAATGGATCACTATTGTGACTAACAATTTTTTAATCATTAAAATTAATTGTTAATGAGCCATTTTCTTGTAGTGATTTATAATTTATATAGTTTAATATTAATTTTAAGAAATGTGTATTTAATTTTATTCAATAGACAAGAGTTTAACCTTTAAGAAGTTATATTTTTATATTTTATATTTTTATTTAATTGTGTTTGAAATACATTTTTGATTAGAAATCTGTTTAATTTCATTTTAAATTTCGTGTTCTTACCTTGAAGGAAACATTTCTTATATAAGAAACATTTTCGAAAAAATGTTCTACATGTTGAATTTTCTAATGATAAATTTTTCCAAGATTTTCTTTTTTCTTTTTTTAAGTTAAAAAACCACCATTAACCATTATATGCTCCAAGGTTGGAATGTTCTTTTATAATCACAAACACAATTTTAAGGTCTAATTCTATTATTGAACAACATAAATTTAGTTATTACTAATTCATTATTATATCATTTTTATCTCAAAGTATCTATTATTCTTGTTTCTTTTTAATAAATTGTTGTTTTTAATTATATAAGTCTTATAATATTAGATAGATTTAAGGATAGTACAAAAAAGGATATTTTGTTGAGATGCTTACAGTGACCGAGTGTTTAATTTTATTTTATAACTTTTAAAATTTATCTTACATATATCTTATCCTTTAATAGACTCATCTTAACATTTAGCATAGGCCGACTCAACTTAACCCTTTAATCCTGGTGAACTCAGCTCTTTTCTTTTGTTTGTTGATTCGGTTCGAGCTTCAACCTGGATAGACTCAAATCTACGTAGGTTGTAACATCCTAGTTAGATATAACTAATTTTAATAAATAAAACAGGAAATAAAAACAAAACCTCATTTATTATAATGTCATTTCCCCAAATGCGGGAAAATTAAAACCATACATCAAACGTCATAATAACCATAATCGTAAATTAAGCTCCAAGTTTTACAATTTCAAAACTGATTTTAAAACCGACTTACAAAAATAATGACAATAAGCTGAAACATAAAATCCCCAGGCTACCCCGCTCCGATCTAGGCCTCACCAGAGTCACCTGCAACATCATCTGCTATCGTGTAACGAATTACACGATCATCGCCAAACATAAGCAAATAGGGCGAGCTAACAATATAAACATGTATTCATACAATACAAGTATATGCACACACTCATTAGAGGAACTCTATCCTCTAACTCTACACCACATGGCCACCACCATGTTATCTGCGTTCTACCTCTTTAGATGATAACCTCAAGATACTCTTTGTTGGCACCACCTACAAGCCACAACTTGTAGAACACGTGTGGAAAAACATGCTACGGACCACACTCTGTAACGCCATATGGAGTTCCCAATACAAATCATAGTTTGTACTCTCGACATAAGATTAGCACATCACTGGCCATAACCTGTGATTGCTCAATCTAGTGGAGACCCTCTGTATGAGCCACAACTCGCACACTCACATCAGTAACATTTGTCAATCCAAGCCACAACTCAAGGAATGCTCGTGTTCATCCGCCATCTTGAGCCATAACTCAAAAGATATCATTTCGAGCCACAACTCAAGGAATGCCACATGTTTACCCTTTATCCTGAGCCACAACTTAAGGGATATCATACCGAGCCACAACTCAAGGAATGCTCTAGCAAGTCCGTCTTTAAGGTATCACCCAAAGCCTTGTAGACCACGCACATTCAACGCATACAAACATTATGCCCTTGTAATATCGTCTGGCACTACTATAGAGCCGCCAAGCAAAAGCCAACTGTAGACCCCTTGGCGGCACCTATCAGTCGCCAGTCGCCAAGCGCCAAACGCCTTACCACTTACTATCTCTGCAGGTATCGCCTGGCGGAACGACCCTCACTACTAGACACCACCCGTCATAGCAGCACCCTAAAATTGTAGCTATCACCTCACAGTTACAATCTTACCGTTAGGCGTTAGACCAATACAATGAGCTTACTGATTATTTTCCCAATGTAACAAAACTCCAATTCCTCTCAGTACCACTACAAGATACTCAGCTCATAGTGACACACCAAACCTCTTTCCAAAAGTTGGAGTTCATCTCACCCATATTTACATGGATTTATATCTCTAATTCTGTAAGACTCGAGAAATTTAAATAATTAAATAAATAATTATTTAATAAATGCGGATAATAGGAGCCTTTATGGAATTTAATGTAGATTGCTATGATGTGGAAAAGTACTAGCTCAAGTGGTTGAGACTTGTTTGTGTGAGATGACTTGTGTTTGTGTGAATTGAAGGTTGAAAAGTCTTGGGGCATTAAGGTCTTGGCTAAAATTAACTAGAATAAAACAGTGGGGGTGTGTTTTGATTTATATTAACTTATGTGTTAATTTTTTATAAGCTCACCCTTTATGTTTGTGTTTGGTGATGATCGTGTGACTTGTCACACGGGAGCAGATGATATTCCAAGTGATGTTGTGGATGCATAGTGACATTGAGAGGGCTAGCTTGGGGAACTTTGAGCTAGGGATTTTATTTTGTTTTTTTGACTATTTCTTCGGATCTTGGAACTTGGAATAATGTTATTACTGTGGTTTTGTTTAAAATTATGGCGCGCTGAATAATGTTTTAAATTTTCATGCGTTTGTGAATAATAAAATTATGTCGTTTGATTTTAATTTCTTATTTAATTATTTTAATTTAGTAATTTCCAGTAGGGACGTTACAAATTCCACTTACTTAGACCATTTAAATGCCTAAATTTAATTAGATGCACCCACTGCATAAAACTCATACCATAGTCCCCTAATTGTACCTTTTTTTTGTTATGGTCCTAAACAACACATCCCTTTTCTCCAAATTTGTTCTATCACATTGCATTATTCTTTTAACATGCCATATGCTCATTTATTCTCAATTAAGATCAACTTCCTTATAATTTAAAACTGAGAACAAAAACCCATTGCCTATGATTAACTCAGACTAATCACTACAACTTTTTATAACTCACCACACACTAGCTATAATACCCATTACACCCAAGTCTCCAACCCCTAATCCATTCTTTAATCTTGCTTTTTTCTCTAACACCCAATATATTCATGAACTGTCTTTTCCCCAATTTTCATAACTATTTATCCACAAGTTACCACAAAATCTGACCCAATCCCATCACGCCCAAAAACAAAACTTGTCCTTGTGATCTACACCGTCGCCTGGCGGTAGATTTTGTCCTGCCAGGCGGCACATCAGTTTCTAGGAAACCCAGATTCTTATGCACCTGCAATAGAACCCTTAAAAATTCCAAAACTTCTCCTTCTGCCTCCTTCCCCAATCTAGTCATGCAATCGTACATCCATTGGCAGACCTTAAGAGAGACTAAGGGGGGCCATGGCCTCCCATTTTTTTTACATTTATATATTTAATATATAATTTTTGATATATTTTCTAAACATTTAATATTTTTAATATATTTTATATATTTTATATTTTAATAAATATATATATATATATATATATATATATATATAAATAAGAAAAAATATTTTCCTTTTGTTGTCCATATTTATTTTTTAATTTTTTAATTTTACCTTTTAAATATTTTTTAAATAAAAATAGTTATTTTATTAATATTATCTTTTAAATGATTATTTGTTTAATTTAACTATTTTTTATTTGATTATTGTTTTAAATTTAATCATTATAAATAAAAATTAATTATAGTAAAATTATAAAAAATATTTATATTTAATTTTATAATTATAATAATAACATAATTATAATTTTATTATTATAAAAGTAGTAAATACATGTTTTTACTAGTTTATATAAAAATTTTGAAATTATTCTTTTGATTCTTGTTTTTGTTCAAAAATATTAAGTTTGTCTTCTAGTTTTTCTAGTCTTAGTTTGGTCCCGATTTTTTAAAAAATGATGCATTTTTGTTCTTTTTTTGTTAATTTCTTGAATCGAATCAATGTTTTTCATCAAAAATAAAGTTGTGAATAAGGATGGTTTGTTTTGTTGGTGTAATTAACATGATCTTCATGTCAATTTTGATGAAATTTTTTTGCTCTGCTTCAAAAAATCTAACGAAAAAGATCAAATTGCATCAATTTTTAAAATATCAGGACCAAATTGAGACTAAAATACCCTAGATGACCAACTTGACATTTTTGGAATAAAAAATGGATAAAAAAAGTAATTCAACCAAAATTTTGGCACCTCCAAAATATTGGTCGAAGATCCGCCACTATGTACATCCAAAGGCTCTAACTATCAATTTAATTCGAACATAGCAATTCTTCCTGAAATTCATACATCAATTAATCTAGTAACATAAAATCCTCAATTTCCAAACCCTATAAGAACGTTCATACAATTTTCTCCAATCAAATTTAATTGATACCGTAATTCATCAATTCCTAGCATCCAACAATCTACCCATAAATAAAACCCTCCTCTTCTCCGATCAGAATTAACCTAGAACCTCCAAAATGCCAAAGTCGAGTCAATTTTGCTCGAGTCGGTAGAAGCCCAGAAATTGGGTGAGAAAAGTTGTGTCGCCTGGCAGCCTGTTCTTGTCGCCAGACGATTTCTGAGAAAATCCCAAAAACTCAGTACAATCAAATGAGTCGCTTGGCGGCTCTGAAGGCCTGCTAGGCAATTTTTGGAAAAATTCCAGAAACACGCAATTACACGTGTTAAGCAACACTGAAACATCCAAACATACATACTATCATGCAAAAGAATAACACAAATTAAATTTACAGAGTCTAGCTCCCCTAAACTTGGCAATCTTTCCCCCTTGATCAACACTGGCCTCCTTTGCTCTTCCACAGTTGAGCTCTTCCTCTCACTCATAAACTTAGTTGTTACTCTGAATTTTCTCTCCTTACAATACTCACCAATGGTAGACTCCAAAAACACACTCTCCCCCTTAATATGCCTCTTAACTAAGCCTTAATTATGGTTAATGGAAAGAAAACGAAAATACCATAAAAATTGTTTTAATTGCCATTCAAAACCCTTATGAGATGGTTTTCCAGTCCCCTTGGCTGCCTCCTCTAACATCTAGGGTTTCCTGATAATTCCTATAAATCTAGGATAAAATAATACACAATTGGCATACATAGGACTCGAACCCAAGTTCTTTCAACACAATCAAGTACTCTCAACCATTTAACCATTTGAGATTCCACATCATAAAGATTAGCATTAAATGCTATAAAGGTTTTCACTACCCGCATTTATTAAATAATTATTTATTTAATTAGATAAATTCCTCGGGTCTTACATTCGTCATGGCTTGACTTAGACGCACATTTATTCTAGATTTTCAAAAGCCAAAAAAATATCCAATCTAAATCAAATCCAAATCTAATTAAGTAGATTGAATTTAAAATCTAAATATATAAATTCGAATTTAAAATAAATTCACTTAAATAAAATTAAAATAATATAAATTTAGATTGTTATAGATTGAATTTCAAAATTTAGATCTTTTATCCTTAGTTTACTTTAAGATAAGTGATAAGGTGTTGTGATAAAGTTGCAACCTTACATACAACACTGTTTTGCATCATACAAATTCAGAAGTTGAGCTTGAAGTATTTTGGACTTTTCTATCCTATAGAGGAAAATTTGGACAAATTGCTTCCTAAATCTTGCAAAATTAACCATTAATATTTCATTTTCACACTTGAAACTGTTGTGGGGATCATTCTCAACCTTATATTCATCTATCAATTATTTCAAATGACTTACAACCAACAACACTAGTCTAGTCTCCAGTTATTTTTAGAAGAACTCAACATCTTGAATAATACCTTATGCAATGAGAAGAAATGAATATATCTAAAGCTACTCGGAAAAATCACACAACTTTATAGAATGAACTTCTCCTTACCTCTTAGAAAATGTAATCAACATACATAAACAAATGTTTAACAAGAAAATTGAAAATACAGATAATTAGAATCAGGTGTCAAACATTCTGCATAACACAACAATCAAACACAACTAAAGATTTAAAATAAGTCGTTCGTAGTTAAATGATTGTGTGTAGAAGGGAAATACAATATATTAGTTTTAAAAGAAAATTAAAAGATTGTAACAAACATATCCAACGTTTTCCAAAATTTACTAAAATTTTTGGTAGAGGTAATTTACTAAAATATATTCCTTTGAGCAGAGTCAAGTATATAAACCCCCAAATGATAGAAAATATGAAGTTAACAAGAATGAAACTCGGATAATGCACTTTTACGTGTCCAAAACTGAGAATCAATTTTAGGAATGAATCAATTTCAGACGTAGTATACTATTTATTGTGTGATAACATGTTGCTTGTACTGTTATGATGATTTGAATCTGGTTCTGCACGAGCGAGGGTAGTGAGTTTCGCTAAACTCGCCCAGGCCAGCGGGTTGGTCCCTAAAAATGAAAGTTCTCGCTTAAGCGAGGAGCTCTCGCCTGAGCGAGAACAGTAGTACCTCACCCCCTCACGGGCTCGCTTAAGCGAAGGCCACTCGCCTGAGTGAGAGTAGTCTCGACTGAGCGAGTTGGGCTAGCTTGAGCGAGACCTCGATGTGCCCTCTATTGCAGTCTCGCCCAGGCGAGAGCAGGTAGCTTCAACGAGAGGTTCCTCTCACCTGAGCGAGAGCTCTTTAGCTTGAGCGAGATTAGCAGAGTTGAGTGTATATATGTATGCTTCACATGATTGGTTGATGTGTGCTTTAAATAGTTCAAGTTATGATGCTATATATACTCTATATGTTATATTGGGGCTGGAAGTTGATGTGTTTGGCATGAGCTTGGTGTGATATATGTGTGGTTAGTTTGGTATATATATATTGGCATGAGATTGATGTGCATGAGAACTCTATGAGTGGTTGGTGAAACATGGATAAGGTATGGGTAGGACGTAATCCCATGACTTTCATAGTGAGTGCTCATGGTGGTGCCTCATCTAATGGACGTAATCCCATGGACCCTCCTAGTGAGAGTTCATGGTGGTGCCTCAACATAAGGACGTAATTCCAGAAGGGTATTGTGATTGTGCCTCAAGGCCAGGACGTAATTCCATGAAGGCCTCGTGGTGGTGCCTCATGTACGGACGTAATTCCACGAAGGCCTCGTGGTGGTGCCTCACTGCTAGGACATAATTCCACGGTCTCGTGGTGGTGTCTCATTGTACGTATCCGGATGGTCAAGTCTAAGAGTCTTAATTGGTTTGGTATCTCATGTGTGGATGTTTGCTATTTATGCTTGATTTTGAAAGGTGCATGTTGAGTGTTATGATATAAAAATCTCTTTCACTAGCTTACCCTTCTACTTGCTTGTATGTTTGTGTGTGGTCTTTCTCCTTTGCGATGATCATAAATTTTTATTGATGTGAGCAAATGTGAGACCCCTGGCAATGGTAATGATAATAGGGATGCCACAACTTGATGGTCATGGACGAATATCGGGCTCAGTATGGAGCCCACAACTGATGGAGTTTTAGTAGTTTAATTTTCTCTTGTTTTGGATAAGACTTTGTGCTACTTTTGAACCATTGTACTTGTTTTAGGCCATGTGGGCCTCTTTTTATTGGTTATGGATATGTTTGGTGTACTTTATACCTCCATACCCCAAACTCTGTATTCTCTGAATATTTGTGTATGCGACGTATTATTAATTTTAGGTTATCCACTTTTTGGGACGTTATATTCAACAACTTTCTGTAAAATAAAAATACATTTTACTCAATTGTTAAATTTCACGTTTTTATTATTCAGATTATGTATGTAAAATTTTATATAGATGAAAAAAATGTACAGTTTAATTTTTTTTTTTGGTATTTCATAATTTAATATATTTTATTTATGTTACGAGTAAATAAAAACTTTTTTAGATTCATTTTTAAGATGGATTTTAAACATCTAAAAAATATTGGACAAAAACATTTATTATTAATATTATTGCTGTAGTATATATGTATTGAAAAAATTCACTTAGAAGTACATAAAAGTTTATCTTAATAAAATTCAAAAAATAACATGTTTTTGTTTTACATTTGCACTGTTGATCTATATAAATTACATAAAATCATGGGGTCTTTCTTCCTGCACCTCCAAAATTTCTTCTACACCTCCAAACTTTCTTTAAATTCCCAAAAAACCCTTTGACCATTTAAGGAAACCCGCTTACACCACACCCCCAAAATTATGTCAACTTCCGGAAGTCAGAATATATAACTTCCGAAAGTCAAAATATATCACCGGAAGTCAAAAATTATCACCGAAAGTCAACTTTCGGAAGTCAAAAAATATTCCCGAAAGTCGACTTCCGGAAGTCAAAAAATATTTCCGGAAGTCAAAAAAATTCGAAAGTTGACTTTCGTAAGTCATAAAACAAATTTTATTTTGAATATTTTTAATTCTTTTTAAAATTTATATTTTTTAACTTTTAATAATTTTTTTAGTTTATTATTTTATTTATTTTTTTATGTTTTTATATTTTCTAATATATATTTTTTTGAAAATATTAATATCTATATATATATATATATTATTTAATATACTGAAAAAAATATAAATATGAAAAATAAGTAAAATTAAAATAATATTAAATTTTAAATAAAAAAAACAAAATATTAAATACTATACACATGAAATATATAAATAAAATAATTGTAATAATATCAATCAAATAAATAAAATTAAAAAATAATTTAAATTTAAAAAAAAATAAAAAAAAAAAATATATATATATATATATATATATATATTCATTTTTTAAAAATTTAAAATTTTATTATTTTAATTTAAATTATTTTTCAATTTTATTTTTTAATTTTTTATTTAGTATTTTTATAACATATTTTTATTTTTTAAAGTAATTTATTTTTTAATTTATATGTTTTATAATTTTTAATATGTGTTTTAAAACTGACTTAATTTTTTTTATCTACGAAAGTCGATTTTTGGTAAAGCTTTTTGATTTTTGGAAGTCAACTTTCGGTAATGATTTTTGATTTTTGGAAGTCGACTTTCGGTGATATATTTTGACTTTCGAAAGTTGACTCAGTGATATATTTTAATTTTCGAAAGTTGATTTTTGGTGATATATTTTGACTTTCGGAAGTCATATATTTTGACTTCCGGAAGTATTTTTGAGGATGTGATGTCTGTGAATTTCTTTAAATGATGAAAGGGTATTTTGGTAATTTAGAGAAATTTTGGGGGTGCAGATACTTGGAGGTGTAGAAAAAAAAGACCCAAATCATGTAGAAGTATTATAATAGTCCAGGAACCTTAAACGAGACAAATGGGTTTCTAAACTGAAGTAAGTTAGTTTTGATCATTAGTCGTCTCATCCAGGGCCGATTATGGGCTTCGTATTGTATGAAGGCCTACCCAATTGGAGGGTAAGAGAAATATTTTGATATTTCAAAAGAATTATTTGTATAAGTTGACTTTTAGTTTCTCTTTATATATTTGACTAATTATAGGTCCTACCAACTTTTCATATATTTACATATTCAATAATAAAATAAGTCAAAAATATATTTCACCCTATTTAAAGTAATGAGAATATTTTTACATTTATAAAATAAGTTAAAAATATATTTCACCCTATTTAAAAGTAATGAGAATTTTTTTTACATTAAAAGGAATGAAATTTTTTTTTATATTAAATAATAAAGTACTCTTTGTTTTTTAAAATTTAAAAATATTTAAAGAAATTCTAAATTTTGTTATTAATTTTGTCTTTACAAATGCTGGAAGAAACTACATTTTATAAACATCTGTCTTTCTTTGTATCTAACAAAGAGATGTATAACAGAACAATCACATTACTCACTTCAAAAAATTACGTTGCCTCAAGGTTGTTGCAAAATTATTCGTCTTGTCTTAATAATATGGTGAAAAAAGTTATATGATTATTTTTAACCATTTTCATGTCATTATTAATAACCATTTATTATTGTTCATGTTGAATAATATTATAAACAATAAATAAAAATTAATGTAACATTAATAGAGTTAATTTAATGGTAAAAACAAAAAACTTATAATCAAATTGTCCTAACCAAAAACCTTGGTCATATAATAAATATGTTCAATTTTTCTTTCATTCGTTAAATATTTGCATTTTACACAAATACTTAACCACCATGTATATCTCCTTATTGTAAATAGACATCGTGGATGGTTAACTATATCATGAAAGTTAAACTATAGTTAATTATAAAAATTGGAAATAACTGAACTACTTATAATGTTAATTGACCTGATTCGTAAATCAGTTCAATTTTAAAAAAAAACTGCATTGTTATTGGTTAATTAGACACTGAACTGAAGTCCAGCTATAATTTTTTCAATTTTTCTTCATTCGTGTTCTGTTTCTAGATAGGTAACGATACACTCCATTTTTGCGATACACTCTTTACCTCACACACTCTCTCTGTCCTGGTTAATCACTATTTTAGAAATGACAACTCACGATGTACTTTCTCTATTTGCACCTCATAATGAATGAATATCTAAACATTTATTAATATTAATTTTAAAAAATGAAAACTAAAGTAAATAAATAATTATAAAATAATTTCTTTTATAAAAATAAATAACAAATATATTATATCATATATAATTTAATATTTAATGACGTGCTTTTTACAATAAAAATGTCATAATAACATCGATTTTTGAAATAAAATATTAAATGAATGAAGAGTTTCTAATAATATATGAAAATGGAAATTAGGTAAATGTAAGGTTTAATAAGTAATGTATTTCTTACTATCATATTTGAACGATCTTAATATTTCTCAGTACTAATGTTTAATATCATAACAAAGTTTGAAAAATATTTATAAATTCAAGTTTATTTAGTATTCTTAAATTTGCATAGAATTATATTCTATAAACTTTTGTTATATTAAATCTTCGAGGTTTATTTAACAAAGGGTGATGGATTAATATTTTGAATCTAGGATCGAATAAGCGTGTGAAATTAGATAGTTGACTAAATTAATTATTGTTCAGAAATAATTTACTTTATGGGAATATTGATTAGTGGAAGAGAAAATCTTAAAATTGGGGATCTATTCTTATAAAAGAATATTGCAGAAAAAAAAACGTATAATTCATTAAATGTTGTTATTTACAAATATTGCATGCAATATTCGGTAATTGTAACTAAATCTTGATGTGCAACCAAGGAACTAAGGCATGGAGTTGTAACTTTAACGATGGATATTATTCAAAAGGGAACTACAGAAGCATTCAGAAGGTAAAAACTGTCATCATCAGTTACAGAAGGGGCCAGTGTTGGCCCTTCACCAACTATTTCTAAGTTTGACAAAAATGCATCTCGAATGAAGTTGGTGAAGATGTTTGTGAAGTCCGAGCTTCCTTTTCGATTTATGGAGAATCTATGTATTAAGATGTATTAATATTTTGATTTTGGTGTATTGAAGTATGATACATATTTCAAGTATTATTTTCTAAGCACTTTCAAATTATAAAAGTTATATTATTATTGCGTAGTACAATCATATATAATTAGTGTAGTTCAGTTCAAAATCAGTGCAATTCAATTCAAAAATAATACAATTTGGTTCAAAAATAGTGCAGTTGATTCAAAATCAGTGCAATTCGATTCAAAAAATAGTGTCATTCAATTCAAAATTAGTACAATTCAGTTCAAAATTAGTGTAATTCGGTTCAAAAACAATGTAGTTAAGTTCGAAAGTAGTGCAATTCAATTCAAAAATAGTGTAGCTTAGTTAAAAAATAGTGTAGTTCAGTTCAAACGTAGTGCAGTTCATAAAACAATTCAGTTTATAACAGTTCAGTTCATATTATAGTGCAGTGCAATTCAGTTCAGTTTATTAGAAAAAAAAAACAGTTCATTTCAGTTTGTATGAACTATTTTTCAGTTCAGTGTAGTTCAGATGAACTATTTTTTACTTTAGTGTAGTTTTTGGTAGTGCAGTGCAGTTTGGTATATTTTGCCCAACCCTAATGAAAGTGTTTGCTCTACTTCTTTTCAACACACATTTCTAACCTTTTATAAGTTGAATACCCTTATCTTTATATTTTTCATCATTTTAAGACTTTAAAACCTCTATGTTAATTAGCCTTTGTCAAGTCTTCTCAACAAAATTCAAATAGTTTATTCAATAATGTACCTCTTCACAAAAATAAAATTTCAAACAATGCAAATTCTTCACATACATTATAAGAAAATAGTTAATTACCAACATACAAAATCCGTCAACAATGTCAAAAATTCATCGATAATCCGAATTTACTAACGAATTACCAAAGGTAAAAAATCTATCGATAAATTGCTTATCGATAATTCGTTGATAATTACCACCGATTTTGGTCTTCTTCTTGTAGTGACATCCTTTAAAGATTTTTATATATATTTCAATAGGGTACATCTAGTATTGAGACAATAGGCTCTTAGATTGTTAGATAGAGTCTCATCCTCTTTTTTGCACAACACAAAAAGTAAAAGAACCTAAAGCAAAAAGATCAAATATCTCTTCAAGTTATATGAGTATACACAACTACAAAAACTTCTTCAAGTTACACGAGTACACAACTCTCTAGGTTATACGGTATAAACCTCTCTCTTTAAGTGTAACACTTCTTAATCTCAGCTTGAGATTAAGAACTTTCAAGATAATTATGTAATCACTCTCCATAGAGACAACAATTAAGCTGACAACAAATAACTTCACACAACGAAGAATATTACAAAAGGGTTTCACCCTCTCGATGATTGTACTGACTAGACGATATCTTAGTACTACGGATTATGTATGTAAGATATTGTAAACACACATTATATCTCTTTCTTTTGTGTATCTCTTCTAACTTTCTTTCTTACTTTTCGTATATTTTTTTCTCTCAATTTCTTCTTCGTATTATCTCACGTTAATTTATTATTCTTTTGATCTTCACTTGATGTCTTTTTATATCTTCAAAGAAAATAATTGTTGTTGCTCTTAAAATAGAAACATATTCTGTTGTAGGACTATGAATTAGAATCTTTTATATGGATTATTAAAGAAAAAGGATCTAGCGCAATCTTAAATATAATCTTCAAATATTTCTATTCTTTCTTCCTGTATAGAAACATCTATTCTCTTGTTTCATCATTCAACTTACTCTTATAAAAAGGATATAAAACAATTACAAATTAGTAAGAACTTAAAAAATTAAAATCCCAACAAATAAACATATACAAAGAATATTTGTTGATGGGAGTATAGTTCTTATCATTAAAATTCACTCCTAGATGTTAATTAGTAGACATTTACAATCAAACCATTTATCCTAAAAAAGTTTAGTACACGAATATCTATAAACTTTCTGTACATTAAATTACATTAAAATATCTTATACTCGTTACTAAATGCTAGTAAATGAATTATAAAATTTGATTACTAAAAGTTAGGCTTACAATGAACCAAATTGTTATGTTTTGGCGAATAAGATTCAGGTTTAACTAGATTCTTATCCTATAAATCCTCATTATAATAATGCACTAATTACTAATTGTGAGTCAAGCAAATCATAAATTTTTATTTTCCTAAGTGAAACATAAAAGAAATGAAATGAAATTCTTAGTTCTTAGTTCTTAGTTAAGAAAATGTAGATTGAAGTGCTTCATCGCCTCTCCATCATCATCATCATTGTCAAATCTCGAGTACCTACTATGCCTAAAATTAAAGCCAATGTTTTGAGGTCTCTTCTAAGCCAACCATTTGCTTTTGATATTTAGCCCTCTTTAAGCTTATATCTAACTGTGGGCAAATGTCATTAACTTGTCCCTTTATTTCTATTAATTGTTTATATGGAAGGCCAGAAACAACACAAGGCACGGTGCCTCTTCACATCTCTACCTATAACCATCATTGGCCCTACTCAACTACTACAGGTACACTACTGGTTTGTCCTATGAATTTGCAATATTGTTTTAACTAAGCTTAACATTTTTTTAGTTATTTTGGTAAAAAATCATTTCCATTCTTATTATGAGTAAAACAATATTAAACTAGTGATTATGAGACAGAAAATAAATACTTTGAGATAAAAGAAAAGATCACATCAATATTTTATTTTTATCCAATTTTCCTAATTCGACAATAAAAATATACAATAGTTTGAGAATTTTAAAAACTATAAAGATTAAAAGTAAAAAAAATAAAGATTTAGAAATTTCCCAACCTGAAGACACTATTAGCTGCTGTGATAATCATTGCAGTCCATCTAGTTTCTTTTATTGAGAGTGAACGTAAAAGGACATTGGCATTGATTATGAGAATGAGATTGGGCTTCATTGAAGCCCCAAGTGGGCTTATTTGTTCCCAAAATTTTGGATGGGCGTGGGCACCACCTTGGGCCGTCATGCTATGCTACGACAACCTATGACCTACACCAACATCGATACACACTTGACCCTAACTGGCATGACGATTCAACAGTAGTTTATGTCAGATGTTACTTGGCAGAGCAAGTAATGGTAGGGTCACGACACAACATTCATGTTTTCTCATCTTAACCCATCACTGTCACTTTTGTAATAAAACCAGACGGCGACGTTTTCCAACTCCATAACCTCCAAACCTCAATTAACTTTATGCAATTACAGGTTCAGCGATGCAATGCCACGTTCAAACTCGCTTCACTAGTTTGTTGCCCCCATTAAGACACTTATTTTTTTCACCCACAGACAAAAATTAATAAATAAAAACACATGTTTCATTTGTGTATAAACTAATTTTAACATTTTCTTTTTCCTTAATACGATTATGTGACCAAATGATAACATTTTATTAAACATTTATGTAAAAATTGCAGTGCCTGTAGAGACAAATTAAATTGATAAAAGTACTAGAATAATGATAAAAGTGCATTCAAACATTAGTCATTATTTTAATGAATAACTTGGTCTTGACATCATGGTAAACTTGCATGTTGGGGATCAATTAAAGGTAAATGTCTCGGTTAATACTCACTTTCATATCAATTGAAATAAGATGAAAACTAAAAAAAAATAACTTTCTGCAAAATTAAACAAAAATACTAACAAAAAGGTCTGAAATAACGTGTAATTGCAATGTAAACAACAATGTAGAGAAAATCCAACACCGAACTCCCTGAGACATTCATTTCAAAGTTCTGTTATGTGCTTTTACGAATTATAGAAAATTGAGTCTCGGTCATGAAAGAAAGAGTCAAATTTAGTCTACATCTGTGTTAAAGTAACATTCAAATTCTGCCAAGATTTTTATGACAACGGCAGTTGAAAGTCATTGACCAAGCATAATTTTCTCGAGTTTGCATTAAGTGTGGGAGTTAAGTTGAATTGAAATATTTATGATGGTGTTTGAAACAGTTAAAATAAATGTATGATAGGTCTCCAAACTAACAAGTTTGTTTGTTAGTGACCAGAATTCCCTGAAAGGAATTCACTACTTAGTGAATAAATAAATAGGTAGAAAGGTCATGTGAGTGGCATGAATTTGCAAAGAGATTTTGGTGATGGGAGAAGATGTTGCACAGTTGGGGATCTTGAATGCATAAATTGGATGGAGTGAGATGCTGAAATTGTGGCTTAGTTATTGCATCACAGGCCCATGAGAAAAGGATGTTCCCAACAGTTCCCATTCCCAACCCCCTTCTTCTATTTTCATCATCATTCCACCAAAACAGTTCACAAAAACCACTTTTCTTTATAGCGAAATAAAAAAAGTCAAAGAAGCCTTGGATTGAATTGAAACTGGGAACAGGAACACACGTATTTATTCACGATAATCTTAAAAATAAAGACTATACACATACACTACTTTACTATACCAATTCCTGTCCTTTCCTAGCTTCTTACACGTATCACCCTATCAGTCCTTCTGTCTCCCAATTTGTTTTAATTAGTACCTTCCTATTCTTAGCCATATATTCTAAGTAACAAACGAATGTCTCGGACACATTTAATATCCAAATCATCCGTTTCAATCTTCATTTGGCTGGTCGACAATTTTAACCTATGGGATTGTTAATATAGAAAGCGCCAAAAACTAAAAGGAAAAGAAAGAGCATGAAGATGAAAATGAATAGAGAAGGGTTATAGTAATCAAATTTAATTAATATTATTATTTTTATTATTGAAGAGGGTCCCCATGTGATAAAAAGAAAGGAGATCACAACAGAGATAGGTGTGAAGTGTGATTCTCAACAGAAGTGACGCAAGGATCACAGTCACCAAACTGAAGCAACTATCCTTTCTGTTTACCTCGAATGGCTTCTCAGTAATGTTGGACCACACCCATATTGAGGAGCTTCCGGGGAAGGCTGCAGCTTTTTGTTCGGTTCTAACTTTGATCATGTGGCTCCTACTCCTAGGAAGTCAATAAATGGAGGAGGAATTGCATCTGGGGGGTCACTGCTCATGGCTTCATCTCTGCGTTCTGCCACTGATGATAGTGAAGCTTCACTGCCCAGTATCTGTGCTGTGGAATTTGAGAAACCGTAAAAGTTGTGATTGTTTTGGTGTTGTTGCATTAGCATCAGATATTGGGGGTGGTAATGAGAGTAAAAACCAGACGCTTGCTGATGGTTCTGGCCAAAATACTCTCCCACCATGTCATTGCTTCTACCACCTGCAGGTCCAAACACCACTGCTTTAAGCTACATACTATAGTATTATGAAACAAATGTGATTATAAATGCGCAAGTTTTTTGGGGGGAGGACTAGTTAAGCTGCGACCCAAAAAGGGTTGCATCAGTCACTGTAGCAGACCAAAAAGATAGACAAACAAAATCACAAAAAGTTACACATTTAACTTTGTTTGAAAAGTAACATACAGTGATTTGAAGGCTAATGAATGAGGTTGTAACCACAAGCATTTGAAGGCGAGAAATTTAGTGGGGATTAGAAATGGGCACCAACCTGAAAAGAAATCGAGCGGTGTTTGTTGAGGATACATGGCAATGTGAGGAGGGGCCAGCTTGGTGGTTGAGATTGCTTCTTTGGAAGCAGCCATGTGGGGTGAGCCATTTAAGCCATACTCAACCCCACCAGCAGGAGGAGGAACTACTCCATGGAAGGGTGCAGCGGCATATGGGAAACTTGGCATGTTGTTGTTACCAAGTCCTCCGTTGGGGAGACTGAGACAATAGGGTGGTGGTGGTTCTGTCCCTGCAGTGGTTGTGTCTCTAGAGACATTGCTGCTTGATGTGTTTTCCTCCACTCTCCTGTAAACAGATTGGCTAAGCCTCCTCCTTCTGTAAGCACTGGACTGTTCTCTGTACTTCCTGGCCATTATAACGTGCCAGTGATTCTTCACTGCATTATCTGTTCTTCCAGGGAAAAGCCTAGCAATCATGGCCCATTTGTTGCCATAAATCCTATGTGCCTGCATTAGTCTCTCTTCCTCTTCTTCACTGAAAGCCCTCCTATTGATTCTCGGGTCCAACTGGTTGAACCATCTCAGCCTACAACTCTTGCCTAAAAGCACAACATCAACCGAAACAAAGATAAATGAGAACACATTTATTCATAACAAAAGAAAGGGTCACCTGTAAAACATTGAAAACAAATCATACAAATTCTTTAAGCAAAGAAATGAAGCATGAGTTTATATCTATCTGATAACCATCTGCACTGGTTTTCTAACCTGATCTTCCTTCTAACTTCTCGGCTATGAGGTTCCAGTTCTGAGGGCCGTAGAGAGCCACAAGCTCCTTGAGCTTGGAATCTTCTGCCGGTCTCCAATGCCCCCTTGCACAGAGCTTGGAATGCCCCAAACCGCTATTAGAATTCTCATTAGGGTTCTCTTCGTTAAAGTTATTAGCATTATGGTTAACTTTGTCACTGTCTTCCCCACCCCCATCGTCACTGCTATCAGACCCTTTACCCTCTTCCGCCCCATCACTGTTGGGATGTTCCTCGAAGTTCCTCCCAAGGCATTCCCTCATAAAGGGCAAACCCCAGTTGGAGCCGCCGCCGTTGGAGACATAACAATCTTGATGAGACGAAACGACACCATAGTTAGAGCAAAGAGAAAGAGAATCCATGTCAGCATAGACCATTCCCATTGAGGGAGGGGAAGAAGAGTAGGAAGACGAAGAAGCGTATCGAGTGAGGTTTTCTTGTGAAGAGTATACAACACTAGCAGGCCACGCTTTCATTTTCTCTGACTTGCTCACAAATGCTGAAGAAGAAGGATATGAATGTTTTCAAGTATTGCAAAGTAGAAAAAGCGCGGATCAGGAAGAGGAAGAAGAAGAATATTTCATGCGATGAAGAGGAGGAGTAACATGAGAGGAAAGTTTGACAGGACAGATAGTGAAGGGGGAGAACAGATTTTTGCAGAACATAAAACAGCTAAAGTGGTTTGGTTTCAAAAGTTTGCTTCCAGTGGTGAAGTGAAGGGTTTCAAGAGATAGATATCTATCCCTACAAGGATTCTTTCTTCACTAACAAGACCATTGGTTGAATGAGAAAGAAGAAAGAGAGAGAAATAGAGAGAGAGAGAGAGAGTTTGAAGTAGTTAGGTACCCAGACTGAGGCAATGAGTCTGGCATTCTTCATTTAACCAGTTGCTGTCATTATATTACTACTATTTATTCTATTCTTTTAACAAATCACACCTCACTCACACGTGTGAGAGTGAGAGACAGGGAGAAAGTAATATATTTTCTCTCTCCATTCATGGGGGGGTTGCAGGGTCTTAGGCTGTCTCTCTCTAAATTGACAAGAAAGACAGTAATGTGATGGGTGCTTACTTGGGGTTGTGGCAGCAGCAGGGACATCTTTCTTTTCAAAGCACATCAAAATTGAGGGCTTTGCTTTGCCATTGCTACACAACACAACGGAACAAGCCTTGTCATGTTCATATGCACTAGCACTAGTAAATGAGCCTAGCACACCCTATTCATCAACCTATTTTCTCTCTCTTTCAATATCTCTGTCCCCATCAACATCAGCGTCACTGCATAACTCCCTCCTTCTGCTTGTGCTTATGTTTTTGCCTGCTCCTCCTATTAACTAGATGCAATGCAATTCAAAGAGGGTTCAGTAACCTTGGTTTCAGTTGAGGTAACCACTTGAGCTCGACTTATCGACCAACCCATCCCTTCCTTAAACACACTCATTTACTCTCTTACTTCCACTTTCTAATTACCTTTTTTTTTTATCATTATACACACAAATTAAATATACTTTTTAATTACACTCACTCCTTATGCTACTCCTGTTTACATTAATTTAAAATGTTTTTCTTTTTAAATCAAAACAGTGAATAGAATGTAATTCATTGAATGTCTTTTGTACTTCAAAAACAGTTCTTATATTTAAAACTGGTGCAAAAATGTACAGGATTTTAGACTACTCTTATTAGGACTATTGAATTCTTGTGAGTTTAGGATGAGTTTGTGGTCATTTATTGAAATTTACATTATGAAATACAGCTTATATGATATCTCAGGTGTTTATTTGCAAATTGAAAATTTATTACTGATAGTTTTAATTAAAACATAGTATTTTTTTTTCATAATTCTCTCGTCAAATTTTCATCATTTCTTTAAATGTTATTTATATATTTATGAACATTGTTTGGTTTTATTATTCATAATTGATTAAAACCTACTATTGTAACTTATTTTCATTATTTTCAAAACTTTAAAATTTTTGGTTAACTTGGTCTAACATATTTACTTTAACATTTTTAATAATTGCTTCTGAACTTAACTGCCTTCACTTATATATGTATGATTTATCGCATTTGTATTTGTACTAACCTTAAATTATTTTAATAACAAATGAGAGTATTTATTTTATTCTCTACTACTACTACGAGTTGTTCCTTTTATCCTTTTAGCATTGTTTTTAAATGGAATATGAACAAAAGACGGAAGGCATGACATATAATTAAATAAACAGAAAATAACGGTTGGAGTCTCCAAAATAATCTTTAAAATAAATTATTTGTTTGTTTATTTTAAAATATAAATTTTATTTGTTTTGTATTTTCAAAATCAAATAATTTTTATTTTTATTTTATTTCCCACCGTTTATTATTTTCTAAATCAACAATGCTTGTATAATTTTATTACTTTTTTTAATTCTTCTTTATTCCTTCGATAAGTAATTTTACTTATTTATTTTTCACCTCTTTCTTTTGTATTTTTTTTTTTTTTCATTTTTTCTTGATATCTGTAACTCCATTTAGAAACGGTAATAGTGTCTAAAAAATAATATAGAAAGTTTAACTATAAATAATTTTTTTATTATTAAGTTTCATTTTATAAAATCTTATTATCTTTCTTTGTGTTTCTCATTATTGCATACTCAATCTTAAATTAAAATTTCATCTCCATAGTCAATGAGTATAAGATTTTTATCTCATCTTCCCATCAAGTAACGGGTACACCAAACCTTGTAGCCATATCAATATCGATTAACTATTTTTTATAAATAAAATAAAAATTACATAATAGGAAACATAATATTATCAAGTATTCATTGTCACAACAAAGGCATATTTTCATATCTTTAGTGTCAAATATTTAAAAATAAATTATAATTGTATAAATTCCATATCAGAATATCAAATAATAATTGGATAAAAGTAAAAGAATTATATAAAATAATTCACAATTACACATAAATATTTTTTTATGAAGACCAAAACATCTACAAATTTTGCAGTATTAATGAAACAAAGTTGATAAAATTAAAATGTATTTTAAAAGAAAATGTAAAAATAAAACAAATATTCAAGTTTAAAAATATTTCATATGTCTCTTTACTCATTTCTTTTCTTATACACAGATAAATATTATATTAAATGAAGTTGTGTACACAAAAAATGTTAAACTAATGATAATTCAAATTTAGACACGAATCTTTCATCTTTTGAACTTCAATCTATGTTGAATGGTATAAACAAGATTGATGACAATAACATTAAATTATTATATTATAGTAAATGAAATATTTTTATACAATTGTAGTGGCAAAATATGTATGAGAATGAATTAGAAAATAAAAAAAAATTAAATAAATTTTTTTAAAATAGTATATATTCTACATAATAAAAATAAATAACAAAAAATATTAAATAAAATTGTCAAATGATTTGATACACAATTGAATAAAATCGTGCATGTAATGTCTCATTTAATAATTAAACTTAATTAAATGAAAACATTACACAATATAATATAATGAGCGAAGATTCGAAGTATTAACGTCACTCCATATAAATATCCAAAATCCTCAGAGGAAACCAAGGCACACCAAGATACCAATACAAAACAAAGTAAGGAATATAAAATATTCCAATTAAAGTTCTAGGACAAGGCAATACATGGGCCTTAGCCCTGAAATAAAACTCAGAGAAGCGGAAGCCATCCTAGAGGCTAAGCAGCAGAATCACCATTTCTCTGTTGACAACGAGTAGTTCTCGCATCTACTCACATCAATAAATTGATGATCATCGCAAAAAGAGAAAGCCACACACATAACAATCAAACAAGCAAAAGGGAAAGCTTGAGTAGAAAACGGTTTATCATACAGTTACATACACTTTCATAAATCAAGATGCATATGTCAATCAATCATGTTCTGACTTGCAACCCATACACTAAGACTCAAGACACGACTCATCCGGATACATATAATTAGTCGAATTCAGCGAATGCTTGCACTTGTGGTGGCATTTCCTGCTCTACTGAGCTAAATGTTACAGTGTTTATTTTCCCCACACACAAGGTTAGCCCTTAAAGTGTTTCAGGCCTTCTGCTACTCTCACCACTCGAGTCATTACGCTCTATGTGAGAGTAACTGGCTCTTTTGAGTGTCAGGATGCAATCATTACCTTCAATCCTTACTAAATTATATAAATGAGGCACCACCATGAACTCCCACAAACAAGGGTCATGGAATTACATCCCGACCAACTGAGGCACCATTATGAGGTTTTACCTAGAGGCTCATGGAATTACGCCCTAACCAATGAGGCACCACCACGAAACTATCATGGAATTACGCCCTAACCACATACAAATCATGTTTCACCAATCAATATAGAATCATTTCTCATGCCAATTCCATGCTACTTTTATAACCAATCCTTTCCATACATTTCTTATGCCAAATATCATGTTAAACTTATCCATCACAGACCATAACCCGTGTTACTCATGCATTTCACTCAATTCATGCTTTTAAAGAGTAATCAACCCAAACATATGGCAAACCCCCAAAAACAGAGAAAGAAACAGAACAAACGCACCTTTTCACCTAGTTCTCGCTCAGGCGGATGAGTCTCGCTCAGGCAAGAGCTTTCCCTCGCTCAGGCGAGCTCCCTTCGCCTAGGCGAGAACTCGAAAAGTGGAACAGTGGTGTTGTCGCGCTCTCTCGCTTAGGCGAGACCTCCCCGCCTGAGCGAGATGGCTCTCGCTCAAAATATGAGCTCGTCGCCTGAGCGACAGCTCGCGCAACACCTGGGAGGGTTTTCTGATACTCTCGCTTAGGCGAGATTATCAGATCTCCTCCACTGTTCACGCAAGCTAGTACACATATTCACCCATAATAATGTGGAATATACATTCATATCAGGTTGAGCATCATACACACACCATAAGTACGAAACAGAATTGAAAAATAAGCAAAACACATCCAAACACGAAACCCTAGCTTTCCTTACTTGGAAAGTGCTAGCAAACTACTTCGACACCTAAGCCCACGAACATAGCAGCTCCAAGAGCATATTTAAGAGCTGGAAATACTGACCCAGAGGGAAAAACAAGGTTAAACTCATGAATCTCTATTGACCCACGAAAAATAGAGATTAAGGGAAGAGTATAAGGACTAGAGGTCAACTTACATGGAGAGGAAACGAGATTGAGGTAGCTTGAAGTGAACTAAGGATCAAACCCTAACTGAGCTTCTGTTGAGGGGAAAGAAGAGAGTAAGGTGGCTGTCTTTTTGCAAAGTGGCAGAAATGAGAGGGGTTAGGCTGCCTTAGGGGCTTTGGACACCCTATGGGCCAGCTCCAGGCCCAATTGATTTGGGGTAGCCTTTAAACATAAGGGCAGGAAATTATAGGCCTTATAGTGCAAAGGAAAAAAAAGTATAGTTAAGGGTATGATAAGATGGAAAATACCTTGGAGATTTGAGAAAACTTTCTAGATATGAAAATTGTTTTAGCAAAACAAAAAAAAAAATAAAACAAAAAATAAGGATTGGTTAAACAATTGAAATTGAGAGTCAAACATTTTTATGTGAAAAAATATAAACAATAAATAAAAATATTAAGAAGGATTAAAAATAATAAAATGTGAGACTTAAAATCTATTTTATCCACTAAAATTGATAATATCTCATTTGTAAATAACCACACAAGAAGAGAAATGTGTAATAAAGGTTGTGATAAGAGGAAAAAATACCTTGAAAATATGAATGAATTTGTAAATATAGAACAAGCCGAACAGAAGAGAGAAGAGAAAATTATACTCAACAATAAATTATGGGTACATTAATAATTTAAACGGGAATGGGTTGAAGACCAGATATGTATTGGTATGTATGTGGGAACGCGGACGGACATGTATGTAAATATTCACCCTCAAAACCAATTGAAAAAATGGATAATATTACCCAAATTCATATCTGTATACAGTCAATGTGGTGTGAGAATTTCACGTCAAAATAGAGATTGATTCAAACAATATCCACAAGGACAGTTTATTTGGAATCCTTAATCCCAAATTAACTAAATATAAGACATTAAAACTAAAAAATATTTATTATTTTTATTTGTTTTAATTTAACTTTTTTCCGATCTAAATTAAGAAAAATCAATTTAAACAGCATAAAATTATTTTAATGGTGATAAGAATACAGTACACTATAAATTTTTAATATTTAATTTACACAAGGAAAAAGTTTTCGTAATTAGTAAAATATAGCTCAGCAAAATAATTTACTCAGCCATAAAACTTCATTATTTTACTCAATTACTTAGAGAAAATCATATGCTAAGCTAAAGTTAATTTTTCTTTCACTTTTCTCTCTTTAAACTTTTTAACTTGCTTCAATAAAGAGTCTTCTTCTTGAATCTTCGTACCTAAAAAACTTAACAACAAACTTGAGAAACAAATACGTTCATAATTAATTCAAATAAAACTCAATAAATAAATAAATATTATCCATATAGGTATTTGCATATATACACACATTACATTACTAATTAATATAGTATTTCCAAGAAAATAGTAAGAATACAAATTATAAATATATTAATAATTTTTCTAGGAAGAAGAAAATATTTTAATCATGTGGGTTGATTTTGAATCATTGTCTAAACCTACAATATACTCATGTAACAACTACAATCATAATAGTTTATACTAACCAAAATATGTATAAGTATGTTAACAAGCAAAATCATATACTTTACAAAGTTTAATACAATAACCTTCTTCAATTTTAAATCATTTGTTATCCTGATTTATATGATTTAAATATCAATGAATTTAAAATTCTCTTTTTCAAAAATAGGTTTCATACTTAACACTAAACTAAAAAAAACTAGTTTAAAATACTATCTCAAGTATTATAGCTGATAGTTTATTTTAGTGATTATTGGGAAAAATATATCATCAATTAAGAACATTATCGTTTTTATATCCAAGAATCACCCTATTAGCAAAAAAATAAGATTAATACAAAGAACACAAGAATATAACATGGAAACTCCAAATACGAAAAAAAAAAACCATGACCGTAGAGAATAATCATTATGTGCAAATTTGTATAATACACAGAAAACACTCTCAACCCTTTGACCCCAAGTACACCCATACTCTCCAAAGCAAGAATTTAACTACACTCACACTCTCCAAAACAAGAATTTAACTACACCTCACAACACCCTACTACAAGAGTATAATAAAAGTCAAACACTAGCTCAAAGTGTTTTTGACTTAGGGTAAAGAACATCATGGACTTAGAAACCATTATATAGTCAATAACACCCACCACCTAGGTTATCTTAGGCGATGTAAGACTTCTCAAGACGTGTTATTTTCATTAGTCCAACGATGATCGATTCAAATGAAGTACAATAAGGGTGAAGAATCCTAGATGTGAGGATTTCTTATATCAAAAGTCGTCTTGACAGGAGTTTAGGCAAGTGTATCATGTTGTGGTATAATGATGATATAAGGTCACAATTGAGGTACTCGTTGTTGGGAATGTTTCTGCTCGTTGGGAAGTTTACCAATGTGGAAAGGACTCATTCTTGAGAGGGAAATTGTTGGGCAGTCAAGTGTGAGTCTAAGTCTCACATTAGATAGAGATGAGAAAGTTGAGCATCAAATAAGAAGGAAGACCCACAAATTCATTGTCTTAATTTGGTTTGAAAGTGGAGTCAATCTCTTCATAGGTTGAGCTCAGATCTCATTGTTGTTGAATCTCCTCGACGAATTCCTCTCGCAAAAAATCCATCCATCCATCCATTTGTTTTCCAATATAATGTTTGAGTGTCATTCCGTTCAAAGGTGAGAGAACTTATATGATCTCTTCTTCACTCAAGTTGTGGAATCGTATTTGAGCAGCAAGACCCGAAGCTTAAGTAACTTCAAGCATTTAAACGGTGTATATTTTGGAAAGAGAGAATCGATATGATCTTTCTCTCACTTGAATGTCCAAATAGTCACTTAGACAACTAAATATTTCTAAAGGAGAGAGAATTTATATGTTGACTCTTATTCAAATCATAAACTAAAGCTTGGACATATACAAAGAAACGATCACTTAAGCAACTAATTTAACACTTCAACAATGATGCTCTAAATATCACTTAAACAATACTCAAGTGTCCCAAATAAAAATTTTAATTAAACAAAAATTTAGACGATCTATTACTTTTTTTTTTTAGATTTCCGATCAACAGTTTATTCATAACAAAACCTATTTTTAGATTAATTAATTTTCTATCCCCAAATCACACCAGTAAAACAATCAAGGCTAATAATACATTTCAGATTAGCCCATAATAATCCTCACATTCCAATAATTCATTCAACAATCAACAATATGCCTACCTATATAAGTTCAAATATTCATAACCTGTACAAATCAAACTTTTAAATTCTTCAACTTAACAAAGTTTCAAATATTCTAATTAATTCTAGTAGCATTCAAAGACATCTAAGTCATTCACTAGTATCTAATCTTGGGTTTGCATTTCACAACAGTTGCAATTATGAACTTTAATTAACTCTCATTATCTCAAAATATTGCATTTCTTAATAATGATTACTTCGAAAGTAAAAAACATTTATAAAATTTATATATCTTAAAGAGTTTGATCTAGAAACCAAAAACTTCATTATATACTATTAATTGATATTCATCTTTATTGATCAGATCTCACATAGAGTACAATTAATCCAACAAAATAAATTATAAAAAAAATAATAACTTTTATAAACTATATACGTAAAAATAATATTCACCTATAAGACATAATTAGAAGCTTGGTTTTCTTCTTTTATAAAAACTAAACTATTATATTTCTTAAACTAATACTTTTTGTATGAAATACAATATATTTAATTAGGAATAACATTTTTAATATAGATGGCAAATGAAATACATAATTTTTTTTCTAGAAGAGTGTAACTTGAAATTTTGTTGTGAAATTTTTTTTTTTGCAAAATATTTTGTATAAAACACTTTTCGCAATAAATTTTATAGGAATAATTATTCACGAAAGAATTACCTAAAAAATTTACAAAAAAAATTTTATGTAATATGAGAATTTCTAGTAGTGGGAGACTAAAGAAATTAACACTAATGAAAATATGTCTTATTAATATTAAAATTAATTTTAAAAACCATGTAATTTGAAACAAATTTAATATTACTAACTAAACAGACTATTTTTGAATTATAGTGAATTAATGAATTAATTCTTATGAAAACCATTAGAAAAATATGTACTAACAATATAAAATTAAAAAATAAGTTTTTCTTATGAGTAATATTTGAATTTAAAATGATAATCATTGAAAAGTAAAATTATAAAAAATTGTAAATACTAAAAAGATGAATTTCCTCTTTTCATATAATAGTATAGATGAATTTAAACAAGTTTTATTTAATGTTTATTTTTCAACATACTTGTTGTAGGAATAAATTTTAAAATACATATATCGCCGTTGAATGCATAACAATATCTTTGTATAAATTGTATAATTACTATTGCATCACCAATAAAGTCAGGTGGCAGGACTAGATATAATTAATGTTTCTGATCTCAAACCAAGTATCCAGGGAAGAGATATCTGTACATTCTAAATTTCCTTTGTAACAGAATCACATTCACATGTAGCCCAATCCTACAAGGAAACACCAAAATAGTAAAATGGAATGTGATTCTTTTAGCATGTTTTACTGAACTTGTGACAACCTAATATTACTAGTTATTAGTTAATGTTTAAATATTTATTGTTTTTTTTTTCATTCAAAATATCATAAATATTGTCAACTTAAGACATTAAATATATATATATATATTTATATATATATATATATATATATATATATATTTATATATATATGTGTTTGTGTGTATCTTAATGTCTTATACATATTGACAGATTATTTTTCTTTTACAAAACATCTAAAAACTTATGTACTTTTCTCTTTATCATTACATCTTAATTATAAGTAACAAAATATACATACTTTCTAAATTCAAACATATGTACATTGTAATTTATCTTTTTGATCAAATCATTTTTCCTCTTTTATTACCTCTGTTTTTTTTTTCTTTTCCTATGTTACAGTTTTGAATAATACTGCATTTATTTACTCTAGTAAGTTATGGCTAACACTGTACAGTGATAATTTAGAAAGATGAAACCCTGTATGGATAAAAATTAATTTTGACTGAGATAGAGAAAATCCAATTGCAGACGTTTCATTAACTTCTTTCACAGTAGTGAAACAGATAGGTACAGTGCATCAATATCTGTTCCACCAACAACACTTAGTCAACAACTGAGTTATTCAAGAAAAGAAAGAGAACTAATGTTCTGTGTAGCACAGAAGGGAGAAAAAGATGGAGTTAAAGAAAAAAAAAAGTAACAGTGAAAGTAAATATTATTTCATTAAAAAATATATTTTATTCATTCTTAGACGCGTCTAAAGGTAATTCTTTATTGATATCTTACAATCTATTATTTATAACTATATTATTGCTGTAATAAGTCCTATTTTTATTTTTCTAATTAACTTTTTTTCTTATAATCATTTTCATAATTTTTAAAATATTTATATCCTTTAAGAACATCCCATACCACAAATTATCACTATTTATCATATAACTATTATTATTATTATACTATTTTTGTTCTTTTATAATAAAAAAGTACAGAATGTCTTTCCTTTTCACTAATTATAAAAATATGACTATTACTTTCAGTTAGAAAAAGTTGTACGCATACGTATTTTATAATGAAATTGTTTTAAGTTAATAAAAAAATTGTCTAACTAAAAATCACATAGTTATACAAAATTGTACATGATAATATATTGAATTAATTATCTTATGCAGAAACATTTTTTTTTTTAGAAAAAATGCATAATGCCTTATATTCAACTCTCTCTCCCCTCTATGTTCGTCCTTCTCTCATCCCTTTTGAATTTCCCCTTATGCAATCTGATAGAAACCTATAATTGGATCCACCAGAAATAATGAAATATAAATCTTTAAAATTAAAAGTATTATTACGGTTAATTTTGATAGATAAATGTTAGAAAAATAACAGATGAAAGAAGTTCATAGATTCTCACAAAAACATATGAATGTAAGATGAATTAACCTTGGACTGTGTTATTTATAACACATGTTTTAATAAGAGAAGTGTAAAATTGACTGTGGGTTTCACATGAGGAAAAGCCTGCAACTTAACTAACCTAATCACTGGTATTTAGAATATCATAGGAAGAGAGAGAGAGAGGGGTAGGGACCCTCCAAAACTGAAGTAGGTGGCAGTTAGTTTTTCTTCGAATTCTTCTTCTATTGGGGTCCTAAACAAAGGTCTCATTATTCTGTCACTACTTTTTTTATTATTACGACTAAGAACTCAATCACTATGCATGGAAGCTTGAAAAGGATGATCCAGATGTGTAGGGTGAGGCTATAGTACTGGTTTATGCCATTAATGGTAAGTTGCATATTCATTCATGTGAACAAGATTTGGGAGATTTTCTTTGGCTTTTCCATGATGCATGAAATCATGTCTCTGTAGTCGACACCCCTTGCATTGGGAACCTGCGATAATAACATCTTCCACTACTTACAACATTTTCACTGCTAATTTTCTTCAGAAATTTCTTTACCAATAAAGTGTTACTTTCTATATGTTTTTTCTAAACTCTATCAATGATCGTTAATGTTTCGTTAACCACTATTTTTTTCATGGTTTCTCTTTCATGCACTAGTTTTTATTTCAATCTCTTTACCGATCACATATGTAAGATATCAGAAAACTTATGTACGGTAATGTGGGTAAAGTTCTTCTTATTTTTTATTTAGGTTTGGAGTTTCATCTTATAAATTTATATTTTACTAAATGTATTATATATTATTAAAATAAAATTCTAAATTTAATTGAAGCATGTCACATATTGTATCTATAATATAATATATAATTTTTATCTTACATTAAACTTAATAGTTTCTGAATAAAAGAAAACAAAATATGGATAAGATCTATCTTTAATACACATTATTTAATAGTGTTTTACTTTTCCAACAATTGAGATAAAACAATTATTATTAAATGTATTATTGAAATTTAAAATATTTTATAAAATATTATTTTAAAATAATATTTAAGCCGAATTCACATGTTTAAAATTAATGCAAGTTATCTACAAAATGAAAAAATTTTCATTTTTACTTTGTCAATAATTGAGTCAAACAATATTTATAAAAAAATTAAATATTTTATAAAGCATTATTTAAAATAGTATTTAATGCCGAATTCACATGTTTATAACAATGCAATTTACCTTTAAGTGATTTAATTTACAATTTCATTGCAACTTGATCCGACAGAGTTGGCAACTCGACAGGTTAGTAGATAGGTTTTTGCATGTTAACCTGCAATTCATCACTTCTAAAAACATATGTTGGCTCTGTAACATATTAGACATATATTACTTAATTAAATAATTTATAATTTAAAATAAAGTCAATTAATGATAAAATTTTCAAAGTTGCAAGAAATTCAAAACTGTATTAAACGTGCTTAAAATCAAAATCCAAAATTCAACTTAATTATTACAAGTTCCAAAGTCTAAAACCAGAATTAACACAATTACATGATAAAAGAAATAGTTTTCTTTAAATTCATCCCATAGCTAGCCCTCTCTCTAGTCCTATGTGTCAACAACATCACTTGCAATATCATTTGCTTATGTGTGGCAAGTCACACGATCATCGCTAAATACAAACATAAAGGGTGAGCTTAATGAAAGTGAACACACATAATAAATCATATCATAAACCCTCACCAACAACATTCTAACTTAATCAAATACCCCTTCTTAGAACCTTTCTCTTCATGCATTAGGAAACATGGTCTCCTACCCTATCCATCCATATTTTACACAAGTTGACTATGGCCTTAAGGATATCACATGCTTCCACGAACCTTTCGCTTGTGGTCCAACCTCTACGAACCTCCTGCTCGTAGTCCAACACGAAGGGAACCATCCCATTACGAACCTCCCGCTCGTAATAATCAAGTGGAGCCATCCAATACGAATCTCCCGCTCGTATTCTCACACAAGATTCCATCATCACGGACCTCTCGCCCGAGATTATCATGCACTCAAACTCCATTATGAACCTCCCGCTCGTAAAGTGATGCAAGCATATACCAGACTCAAGGCTGCCTCAATTAGACGTGCAAAAACACTCTAAACCACAACATGTTGTTGGAATATCGCTTGGCGCTACCTAAGTGTCGCCTGGTGACGTCCCACTGTAGAACGCCTGGCAGTTTCTTCAGTGCTGTTAGGCGCCATCTCATTGGATTTGCACCCAGGCCACCTAATTCAGCAACCCGCCTGGTAGTTCAGCTAGTTCCGCTGGGCACTAACTCTCGGGTTTTGCTCTCGCCTGGCGGTATAGAAGTGTCGTCTGGCGTTAACCCCTCACAAGCCTCCCTGTGCCTAACTATCGCTTAGTGGTTTCCCCGTGCCGCCAAGCACTATACCAGTAATGCTAATTTATGGTTTTAGGTTCCTTAAATAGTGTCCAAGGCACCCCTTTACACTAGATATGCATCCAGAATATCAAGTACATGTTCCTATAACTCAATATGATTCAATGGTACTACCACACATCACGTAATATATATTCACCAAATTTATCTCATGTCAATACTTGAATTGCACAAAAAATCAACCATGCATAGTGGGCTCAAAACTAGAAACTAACATTGTATCCCAAAATCAGGCCAAGCCACACACGTACCTCTAACATCCCCTGTAGTAGTTATTTTATTTCCATACCCCGTACCACCTCAAATTTAACACCATCACAGATTCATATTTCATGCCTCAGTTATATTCACACATGCATTCAACATAGAACTCATTTTAAAACATGAATTCTTCAAATCAGGAATCAATAATACTCATAAGGTACTCCAAAACAGAAAACCATAGTTTATACAATTCATTTACAGAATAACTCAACCCACGTATAAACCCATCTCACTTTCTCACTTCTAAAACCTCTTCTATGTGTATCAACACTCCTATACTCACTCATTTCCCATATAATAACAAATCGTTCAATTTATATCCCTAAGATCCCTCATTCAACAGGAAACATTCATTAAAACCTATCTCACGCTAAGCACAACAAAACGCAACCAACTGTTGTGCACCGAGTGTCGCCTGCTGGTGCGTCCCTACCGTCAGGCGGTGCATCAGAACTTATGGCAGAATCCATAATTCCTCCCTTACGAGAAATCCCAAAATCCTGACCTGCGACCCATTCATCCAATTGCACCAAAACCCATTAATTCAAATTTTCCATCATTCATACCCATCCAATTACACAAACAATTGCAAAATTACAATAATCATAACATGGCAATCATGCTTTTGATTCATCATAATTTCTGAAGTTACCCTCATGTTCTTGCAATCATCAAGTCATTCAGATATCATCACAACAATGATTATTCATGCAATTTATAAACGCACACATTCAATGAGATTATATAAATTCTAAGAAAACCGCAACGTGCCATTGGAATCAACAAAATTGCAGAACTAGACAACCCAGTTCACGTCGCCTGGCAGTTCATAACTGCTGCTAGGCAGTTCATAGCCAAGCCCAGAAAATAGGTAAAGAATACATGTGTCACCAGAGGGCCTTCATTGCCGCCAGGCAGTTTTTGGGAAGAAACCTAGAAACGTGAAAATCATAAACATTTTCAAGTGGAAGAAGGTTCACACATTCAGATACTTATACAAAAACACAAAAAATTTATTACCTAAACAAAGAGTGCAACTCCCATTACCTAGAATCCTTGTTCCAAAAGCTTTTCTTCAGAGTTCTTCTTATAGGAAATTAGCCTAGCTTCAATACCCTTCCCAGCCCATTCTGAATTCTCCCTTAATGTTGGCACAAGCAAGCTTGAAGCAAAGAATTGATAAAGTCATGTGCATGAAGATCATAGGTGTTTGATGAAGATTGATGTAGATCCACTTGAAGATTATGTTTTAGTGTGTTAAATCTTAAAATAATATGTTAAATGTAATGTTTTGGTGTTATATCATGTTGGTAGGCTATATGACATAGGTTAGATGTCTTGTGTGCCTTAGTGTGTCTCTTTTAATATGTTAAAATGAGTTTTAACAGGTTAAAAGGCTTGTTGTATAAAGTTTCTGGTATGAATGCATTCAGTCAGTTGAATTATTTTTCAATCGATTGATTTTACTTAAGTCAAGACTATATAAGCTGTGTTTACGAGAGCAGAGATGCGAATCTAAGTTTTTGAGCATGAAACTTTGTCATTCTTCTCTGGAAAACTCTCTCTCTCTCTCTGCAACACACAGCTGCAACTCGTGGTTTGAAGATCTTGGTTGATCTTGGAGGCATTTTAGCTTGTGAGTAGGGACAACCACCATCAAGTTTGGATGTTCTTGTGCCTCTGGTTGGTTTGCCTGATGTGATTTCAGATCTTTAAGTGTGATTCTTGCAGGGTGTGTGTCTAGATTTTTGTGTGAGACAAAAATCTTGTGTGTTTCTTGGTTCAAAAGTGTAATCTTGGTGTGTGATTTGTAAAACTTTTGAATATAGTGAAAACCAGGCTCAAGTTGTCCTGGTAAACTAGATGTAGCTCTGTGATTGAGTGAACCAGTATAAAAACAATTGTGCAATTCTCTCTCCTTCATCTCACTCACTTTGAATCTCTTTAAAAACTCAAGAAAACCAAGCAATTTGTTCTTTGGTTTGATTTAATGCGTTCTTGTATAATATGAGGTTGTATACTTGTTAAAAATATTGATTGGAACAAGTCTTGTATGTAAAAGATTGTTGTTTGAGCTAAATCTGCGAATTTTGCATTATGCATAAATCTCCAGTATTTTAGCCGACTGATTTGTCTTTTTAATCGACTATTTCATAGTTCAAGAATAAATTAGTCTGTTGTTTTATGTTTTAATCGATTGAAAGTGTACTGGTCTGCTGCATTTACATCCTAACTTTCCAGTCTATTTGATTCAATTGAAAAGAGGTTTAAGCTTTCGAAAAAGTTTTATAAAGTCAATTAACCCCCCCTTCTCTGCTTAAATCACCATTTCAAAACTAACACTTAATGGTGCTTTAGTTTGGTGAATAAAGTTTTATTGAAATGAATATTTTGGCAAGTGATTTTGATGAAAATTACTTGTGAAAATTCTTATATAAATAGGATGGTCTAAGAGTTTCTTTTGAAAGTCTTGAAAATTTTAAATTACACATAACTTCTGGAAAGAGGTATTATACACCCAATGGTAGGGCGGGTTCAATTTTGTAACCCGTTTTTTAGTGTCGGGCTTACTCGACTTAACTCAAATTTAACGAAATAAAAGTAGAACAGGCCTAAACGGATGAGACTTATCTGTTTTCACATCCCAATCTTTAAAATGATATGATTTTGTATTTTACCTTTTCAATTGAGGTAAAAGAATTATTATTGAATGTGTTATTCAAATTTAAAATAATTTATAAAATATTATTTAAAATAGTGCTTAATGTAAAATTCACATGATCACTTATATATATATATATATATATATATATATATATATAATAAAATAAATATTTATTTGTCAAATCTTAATTTTAATTACTTTTATTTGTTAAAATTCTGAATATTTTATTTAGATAAGTAGTTTTCATTTTTTAAAGCATTTTAATGATCAAGAAAAATGAAAATATCGAATATAAAACTTATTAATAGGATGTTAATAAAAATAAAGTTTACTTAATCTTCTCATTCCTGCTTTGGTTAAAAAGTTTTAAGTTGGTACCACTTAACTTTTTTGTTTTAATTGCATTCCAATTTTTGAAAGAATGTTTTGATTAAAACAAGACAATGAACACTTAACACTTGCACTACCACGTGACATTGTTCTGACATGTGATATTGATAGTCTCACATGTATTATCAAGGATTTGACATGTAACAACAACAAAATTTTACAAAAATAAAAAATGAAAAAAATACGTATTGACACACGACATGTCTTTAATATCGTTAGTATTATTTTAAAATGACTTAGTTGAGATGTTTTTTTAAAAATATTGGGACATAGTTAAAACAAAAATGTTAATCGGATAATATCAACTTGAAACTTTTCAAACAAAGTGGGAATAGGGAGTAATTAAGCTTAAAAATAATAATTTCTATTTAACATCCATTAAAGATAGAGTTTCACCAATATTAATATAGAGAACTTTAAAAAACATTAATCAAAAAATAATCTTGGTCTACTTTGACGAATAAATGATCCTATAAAAGTCTCATTAGTGTTTGTAAAAAAACCTTAACTAGTATTAAGTCAAATACGTACTAATGTTGATTCAAAAATCTTTATCCATAATGATCAAGAAACAACCGTAGTAAAAAAATTCTCCAACTTTCATCAATTCAAAATGATCTTAGTTTTTCTTTTTCTTATCAGCAAAGAATTAATTAATTAATATAATAGAGCACTTGTGAAATATTCTAACTCTTTAAAAAATAATAACCCTATACATAAGAGATACAAAAAGACTAACATCATAAGCCTTACAGTACAATACTTTTTTTCTATATTTATAAAACAAAAAATTAATATACAAGAGACTTATTAGATAAATGATTAAACTAATATTTCACTATTAAAAGAGACAAGAGAGTTTATCTTCTTCTTTATTTTTAAAAAAAATGGAAGAGAATAGTTTATAGATGAGAGCAAAAATTATAGATCTTTTTTTCTTCAGAAACAAAAGAAAATAGGTGAGAATGGGAGATGAGAACAATTTGTGAGAAACTCAAGACATATAATAGAACCATAATTAAAATCCGGTTAATAAAAAAACATACAGTACAATACTTTTTCTTCTATGTTCATAAAATAAAAAATTAATATAAAAGAGGCCTATTAAATAAATTATTAAACTAATATTTCACTATCAATTGAGACGAAAGAATTACCTTCTTTTCTTCCTCAAAAATGGAAGAGAACAAAGGAGAAATAAGAGCAAAAATAGTAGATTTTTTTTTCTCTTCAAGAAAAAAAAATAAAAAAAAATAGGTAAGAATGAGATATGAGAACAATTTGTAAAAAAACTCAAGCCATAATGAAAAAAAAATAATAACAAAGATATTCATAAATCTTTTTATTTTTTATTATGTTTAATTTTATATTTTATTATTTATTAACATTAATTATTATGTTTATAAAAGAAATAAAATATTTGATTTAATTATATTAATTTGGAATATATTTTTTAATATCTATAATAAAATATTTGATTTCATCATCATTAATTTGTAATATATCTTCTAATATCTATATCTATAATATAAAAAAATTCAAAATACTAATAATGTAAAAAAAAAATCAAAATTTTACAAACCTCCGCCACTGTTTGGATATGAAATGTTTAAAGAGTAATTCTTTTTTATAAAGAGTTTTAAAAATTTTATGAGAAAAAACATGTTATTTGAATAAAAAACAATTAAATTCTAGACATTTAAGAAAATACTTTAATTATTCCAACTAAAATAATTTCAAGTTTTATCTAAAATGTAAGTATTTGAAATTTTTCTTTTCTATTTTCTCTTTTTAGTTCTGTGTCAATCAAGTGATCTAAACTTCTATTGGGAAGTAATAATCTTGATTCATATCATGACATTGTCAACTCAATACAATTTTTCTACTAATATTAGTGGAGTTTATTTTATAATAAAGTATACCGTGGTTATTTTTGTTGTTGTTACTGCTAATGTTATTTTTTTTTAACCGATGTAAGAAAGTATTATCTAACAACTTACATGGTTTTTTTTTTCTAATATTAAATATGATTTTTTTTTCCATTACTATCGTTAGGATTGTTTTCAATTGATGTAAGTCACGTCTGTTTTTTCAACCTACACCGATTAGGATTTAAGTTAGGGTTATTTATTTACCAATATTAATAAGGATGTTTTGCAACATTAGAAAGATTATTTTTTTAGTTAATGGCAACTAATTTTTATATTTTTTAATTGACACTAGTGATACTATTTTTTGACAAAATTTAAACTAGGGTTATTTATTAAGATACGTTCTAGTTGGTAGTATTAATTTGTTTCTCTTCCGTGCATTTATCAGTTTTCACACATCAGCTTTAATAGTTATGTTATTATTCTTTTTCCCTTTTTCTTCTTCCTTCCTCAATCTTCATAATTCCGTCTCGTGCCCGGCCAACATGACAACCGAGGTGGTGAAATTCATCATTATATAATCTTAGTTAAAATATTTTACAGACCGTCGTATTTGTTTGAAAATTTTAAATGAGTTCTTCGTCTCAATTAAATTTTTATTTTTGGAAATATGATGCAATTTTTTTTATTTCTGTTAATAATGTACTAAAGATGTTAAATTATGTGTTATGTATCAACTTATGATGTTTTTTAATTATTTTTTCAATTTTTTATTTTTTTTAAATATCCTCAATTGTCAAGTGGGAGTATTTGTCAAGTGATAGAGGCAGTGTGACCAGTGGCAGAACTAGACCGAAAATTGTAGGGGTGCCAAATTATATTTGTTATATATAATTTTTTTTAATTAAAAAATAATAATTTTTTTACATCATTTTTTTATTCAAAATAAGCATTCATGACAATAGAATCTAAACAATATAACAATAATATATATGAAAGAGTAACATAAAGTTTATCATCAACAATAATATAAAAAAAACAACAAAAGTTACCTTTAT
>Ga0214542_1002088_pt1 | contig 41394 bp, 21 predicted proteins | sample CNSS1metaG_FD_160096 | JGI IMG/M metagenome (GOLD analysis project Ga0214542, IMG submission 160096) | Root nodule microbial communities from cowpea collected in UCLA plant growth center, Los Angeles, California, USA - CNSS1 | ecosystem: Host-associated > Plants > Roots > Nodule | place: USA... | reverse complement strand
ATAGGTGCAGGTGAGGATACACCCCTCCGGGACAGGAGATGATTATGTTAGACGTACCAGTAGTAGATGTACCCTTTTCTTTTGCTTAGCTGATCGAGTGTTTTGTAACCCTTTAGTAATGTATGGGCTGTATATAGTGATCAGTGTATGTATGGTTATTTTGAGGATGACTGTATTATATATTATACTGGCCTACGTCAACATCTGCTTCTGAATTATTAAAATTTAAATGTTTTGTTTAAAAGTTTAAAAACTATGAAAACGGGATGTTACAATTTTGGTATGAGAGCAGTGATTCCTTTAGGATCTGTAGGTGTGAGCTTGCTTAGCTTTTGTTGTGTGTTCCTCGTAACGTGTTTGGCATAAGTTGTAGTACTTGTCGACTAATCTGATGGTTCCTTCTTTGTGTGATCAGAGCTATGGCACCTAGGCCTCCTCCACCTCCTGTTCCAAATCTAGATAATCCTCATTTGGTGGGAGCAATTGAGGCGATGATAGCAGCCATGCAGCAGCAGAATGCTAACATGGTGAATCAGCAGAATCTAGCCTTGCAACAGATGGAGTCTGCAAGACTAGCAGCAGAAGTGACTCAGCAGAGGCACTTGGAAGTCTTGCACCAGATAGGGGAAAACCGTGCAGCTGCTGGTTCTTCCCAAGCTTCACTGCCACAAGTGCAAGAGTGGAGTTTGGAGGATTTCCTACAACATCACCCATCCCGCTTTGATGGCAAAGTTAGCCCGGATGGGGCTGATCAGTGGATGCGAGACATGGAACGAATCTTTGATGTTAAGAGATGTCCTGCATAGAACAGGCTGGCATACACTGAGTATCTTCTTGCTGGAGAGGTCGTGCATTGGTGGTCCAACATGAAGATGATGTTGGAGGACAACCAAGAGACCATCACCTGGGAATTGTTTAAGAAGAAGTTCTATGCTGAGTTCTTCCCAGATAGTGTGAGGTATGCGAAGGAGGTCGAGTTCTTGCAGCTGATGCAAGGAGACATGTCAGTGTCGGAGTATGCTGAAAAGTTCAAACACTTGGGTAGATTCCACACCCTGAAGATGGCAGAGGACTGGTAGTGTAGAAAATTTGAGAATGGGTTGAGGGGTGACCTCAAGCTCATGGTGGCTCCGCTCTCTATCAAGGAGTTCCTTGCCTTGGTAGAGAAGGCAAGAGTGATGGAGAAGCTCAAGGCTGAAGTTGAAGCTCAACAGAGGTCTCAGTTGAAGGTGGGAGGACCATCTGGGTCCACGAGCAGACACGACGACAGGAGGAAGCCATACTCTAGGCCTCAGCCCCAGGGGCCCAGGAGGTTCTCACATCAGCCCCAGCAGTCTCAGCCTTCTAGGCAACAATGCTTCCACTGTAGGGGACCCCATCTGAGGAGCGTCTGCCCCCAGCTTTCTGACAAGAGGACATGCCATAGATGCGGCCAGGTGGGCCATTTCATCAAGGATTGCCCAGTTGACAAGAGCACAGTGCCGAGGCCTTCACCACAGCCTCAGTCAAAGCCGTCGAGGGGAGGTGCGAGACCACAGGCGGCGGATCGGGTGTACGTTGTCACTGGTACCGAGGCAGCTGGATCAGGTAACCTCATCATCGGGTCTTGTGTGATAGTTGGTAGGAGATTGCATGTTCTGTTTGATTCGGGGGCGACACATTCTTTTGTGTCAAAATCTAGAGTGGTGGAGTTGGGTCTTCCGGTGAAGGAGCTCCAGTATGACCTGGTGGTGTCTACATCTGCTTCTAGGTTAGTCAGAACTTCGACCGTGTGTGCTAGGTGTAAGATCGAGGCTGAGGGGCGTAAGTACAGGGTAAACCTTATTTGTTTACCCTTGGTGGGGCTAGATGTCATTTTGGGGATGGATTGGCTATCTACCAATCACATTCTCATTGACTGCAACGAAAGGAAAGTGTTGTTTCCTAGCTTAGAAGATGAAGACATGTTGGTGTCCTCACAGCAGGTGGACAAGGCAATGAAGGAAGGGTCTCAATGCTTCTTAATTCTGACTCAGTTGTCCGTTGATACTGAGATTGGACCCTTGGAGGCGCCTGTAGTGGGGGATTTCTCATATGTGTTTCCTGAGGATGTGCATGGCCTACCCCCTACTAGGGAGATAGAGTTCTCCATTGACCTGGTGCCAGGAGCAGGGCCAGTGTCGATAGCACCCTATAGAATGGCTCCTCCTGAGCTAGTGGAGTTGAAGAAGCAGATTGAAGAGCTGCTAGAAAAACAGTTTATCAGGCCGAGTGTATCGCCTTGGGGAGCGTCAATGTTGCTGGTTAAAAAGAAGGATGGTAGTTCCAGACTCTGTGTGGATTACAGGCAGCTGAATAAGCTAACCATCAAGAACAAGTACCCTCTGCCAAGAATTGACGACTTGATGGATCAGTTGCACGGTGTTGCAGTGTTCTCCAAGATTGATCTGAGATCAGGATACCATCAGATTCGAGTCAAGTCTGATGATGTGCAGAAGACCACTTTCAGGTCCAGGTACGGACACTAAGAGTATGTGGTGATGCCGTTTGGTGTGACTAATGCCCCCGCTTTGTTCATGGACTACATGAACCGAATCTTCAGGCCATTCTTGGATAAGTTCATGGTGGTTTTCATAGATGACATCTTGATTTACTCACAGACTCCTGAAGAACATGTAGAGCATCTGAAGATAGTTATAAGCATACTAAGGGAGAAGCAGTTATATGCAAAGCGGTCAAAATGTGAGTTCTGGATGACTTCGGTTCAGTTCTTGGGGCACATGGTCTCGGCTCAGGGCATATCAGTGGATCCGTCTAAAGTAGAAGTTGTGCTAAACTAGGAACGCCCTAAGTCAGTGACTGAAATAAGGAGCTTTGTGGGGCTGACAGGTTACTATAGGAGATTCATTGAAGGATTCTCCAGGATAGCAGCACCCTTGACCCAGTTAACTCGCAAAGATCAACCTTTTGCTTGGACCGATCGGTGTGAAGATAACTTCCTAAAGCTGAAGTAAAAGTTGACTAGCGCTCCAGTGTTGGTGATTCCTGATACTGGTAAACCCTTTGAGGTTTACTGTGATGTTTCTCATCAGGGATTGGGATGTGTTCTGATGCAAGAACGGAGAGTGGTGGCCTACGCCTCATGGCAGTTGAAGAATCATGAGAAGAACTACCCCACACATGACTTGGAGTTAGCAGCAGTGGTGTTTGCACTGAAGATCTGGAGACACTATCTATATGGTGCACAATTTCAGGTTTTCAGTGACCATAAGAGTTTGAGATATTTGTTTGACCAGAAAGAGTTAAACATGAGGCAGAGGCGGTGGATGGAATTCCTAAAAGATTTTGATTTCGAGTTGTTGTACCACCCGGGGAAGGCGAATGTGGTGGCTGACGCCTTAAGCAGAAAGGCGGTTCACGCATCTCACATGATGGTCAGGGAGTTAGATTTGGTGAAGCAGTTTAGAGATATGCAGTTGCAGGTGGTTTTAGATGAGGGAGTCATTAAATGTAACCATCTCGCTGTGTCTAATGATTTCCTTAATCTGATAAAGGAGAAGCAGCCATCGGACCCCAAGCTACAGAGGACAGTAGAGTTACTTGGCATTGAGAAGGCCAAGGATTTCTTGATGGGAGGTGATGGGGTACTGAGATTCAGAGGCAGGGTTTGCATACCTGAAGATTTAGAGCTGAAAGATATGATTCTTGAGGAAGGGCACATGAGCCGTTTTAGGATGCACCCAGGCATGAGTAAAATGTATCATGATCTGAAGGAATCGTTCTGGTGGTCGGGCATGAAGCAAGATGTCGCTCGGTATGTATCGTCATGTTTAACCTGTCAGAAGGCTAAGACAGAGCACCAGAGACCAGGGGGGATGCTTCAGCAGCTTGAGATACCCGAGTGGAAATGGGATAACATTGCTATGGACTTTGTCACCCATTTACCTCGGACCGTGAGGAACCACGATGCTATATGGGTGATAGTAGACTGTCTCACCAAGAGTGCCCACTTCCTAGCAGTAAACTTGAGGATGTCTATGGCGAAGCTAGCACAGTTGTATATCGGTGAGATCGTGAGGTTACATGGGGTGCCATCGAGTATAGTCTCTGATAGAGACCCACGATTCACCTCTCGCTTCTAGCAGACGTTGCAGGATGCTATGGGTAGCAGGTTGGCTATGAGCTCCGCTTATCACCCTCAGACTAATGGGCAGTCCGAGAGAACCATCCAGTCTCTTGAGGATCTCTTGCGGACGTGCGTGCTGGACCATCTGGGTGCGTGGGACGAGGTCCTGCCTTTGGTGGAGTTTACATATAATAACAGCTTTCACACCAGTATTGGCATGGCACCTTACGAGGCCCTCTATGGCAGGAGATGTAAAACGCCTTTATGCTGGTATCAGGACGGAGAATCAGTGGTGGGACCAGAGCTTCTAAGGCAGACTAATGAGAAGGTCAAGCTCATACAAAAAAGAATGAAAGCATCTCAAAGCAGACAGAAATCATATGCTGATCAGAGGAGAAGACCTATAGAGTTTGAACCAGGGGACCATGTTTTCTTAAGAATTACCCCGACTACTGGTGTGGGAAGAGCCATCCGCTAGAAGAAGTTGTCTCCTAGGTTCGTCGGTCCATACCAGATTCTAAGAAGAGTTGGACCAGTGGCATATGAGATTGCCCTACCTCCTCCTTTGGCCAACCTCCACTCAGTGTTTCATGTTTCCCAGCTCAGGAAGTATGTTCCTGACCCTTCCTATATACTTGAGATGGAAGATCTGCAGATTAGAGGAGATCTTACAATAGAAGTTCAGCCCGTTGCTTTAGGAGATGTTCAGATGAGGCAGCTCAGAGGGAAATCCATCAGACTAGTCCAGGTCATCTGGGACAAGAGGACAGGCGACTCCACTTGGGAATTGGAAGGAAATGTGAGAAATTCATATCCACACTTGTTCTCTAGTAAGTCTCAATTTTTGGGTCGAAAATTTTTGTTGTTAGGGAGAATGTGATACCCCTTTTCTGATTTCCTAAAAACAGAAGCCTTGCTTCCTTTCTTCTCACTTTCTCAATTTCTCTGCAACCAGCAACCTCCCAACCTCTCTTCTCTGCTGCTACCACCTTTTACTAATTCAACCTTTCTATACTCAGATTCAGGAAGGATCAACCCACAGGAACCTCAACGGCTTCCTCCCTCAGCTTCCAGTCTCCTAGGTAGGTCTCCTATTAAAAATTAGGTTCAATTCCAACTAGAATTCGCTAGTTAATCTCTGAATTTTGAATCTGATCGTGTAATTCTTCCTTCTCCATGTTGTGGTGATGAATTCTCATAGGTTAAACTGAAAACTCTGCTGTCTTGCAAATTTCTTGATTCCACTAAGTGATTTCTTGACAAAAAGGTAAGGGAAGCTGACTTTAATCTAAATTTCGCATGAATTGTGTTTGGGAGTGATTGAATTGCTTGATTGTATGTTTAATTCGTGTTTGAAACTGCCTATGTGTGATATTGGGTGTTGGATGATCCTGAGCGAGCTTGCATGTGAAGAACATAGAGGATTTCCTGGTAGTTTCGCCCAGAAGAGCCGCTCTCGCCTGAGCGAAAATACCAGAAGATCACCTCTGTCACTGCGCGAAATCTCGCCTAGGCGAGCTGGAGTCGCCTGAGCGAGATAACTTCTCGTCTAGGCGAGCCAGTTTAGCCTGAGCGAGAGTTCGCCCAGGATTTTATTTTTGCCACTGTAAGGGGTCTCGCCCAGGCGAGAGCAGCCTGCCTAAGCGAGACAACCTCTCCAGCTTAGGCGAGACTCTCTAGCCTAAGCGAGATTCCCTGCAAAAATGGGCTCCCTTACTGTTTTTGACTAATTGATGTTGTACTACTTGCATTGATCTGATAATGGCTAGTCATGTATGTAATTCTTATGCATGATGGTTAGTGTGATGGAATTGAGTGTGAAATGGGTATGAATGGGAACTTGTTGGAGATAGGATTTCAAGGGAAATTCTAAGGAATATGGTCTTAGTAAATGTAAGGGCATGAGGACTCATATTGGTGATATCCTGACGCTCCTAGTAACCATTAAGACTCAAGTAGAGTGTGATGGATTACGTCGGGGGGAGTAGCAGGAGGTCTTGGTCTATGAATCCGATCCGTCATAGAGGTGATGGGATTTACCTTGAGAGCGGTTGGGTGAATACCCTTTATGCTTAAAACTCTGCAGAGTTTGGTAACCGTCTCAAGTGCAAGTCACCGAGAGCTCCAATGCCACTTACATAATCCGGATATCGAGTCTAGAATGGTGTGTGGTATTATTGTCGGGATTAATTGGATGATGTTGATAATTGAGTGATAAATTATGTTTTCTGCCTAAGTGTAACAATTGCATGATGTACTCTTGTTTCAAGTTAGCTTACCCTTATAGTTGTTGTGTGTTCTGTGTGTCTTTTATTTATGCAATGATCGTCCTTATTGAATGGTGTGAGCAGACATAGGTGCAGGTGAGGATACACCCCTCCGGGACAGGAGATGATTATGTTAGACGTACCAGTAGTAGATGTACCCTTTTCTTTTGCTTAGCTGATCGAGTGTTTTGTAACCCTTTAGTAATGTATTGGCTGTATATAGTGATCAGTGTATGTATGGTTATTTTGAGGATGACTGTATTATATATTATACTGGCCTACGTCAACATCTGCTTCTGAATTATTAAAATTTAAATGTTTTGTTTAATAGTTTAAAAACTATGAAAACGGGATGTTACACCAAGTGGTTGAAAGTACCTGATTGTGTGAGAGGACGTGGGTTTAAGTCTTATGTATGCCAATTTATGATATTTTATTTTGTGCATTATTTTAAGGTTATGAATGAATGTGAGTAGTGATAATGTAATTCTAAAATTATAGGAATTATCATAAAATATGAATTTGGTTGGATTGGTGGTGCTTTGACTTCGTAATTACATGGTTGTGTGTTCAAACATTGTTGAGAACGAAATTGACTTATTTATTTTTGCTAACATAAGGGTGATCTGAATGTGAAGGGGTGGGAAAACCCTAGAGGTAATGGGCAGCCAAGGGAGCTGAGTTGGGAGAGCAATAGGGGAAATCCAAATTTGGGGCAATAAGAACTATCAATCTTCTTTTCTTTCTTTTCTTTTTTAGTACAGGAAAACCAGGTTAGGGGAGTTCTTTCACATGCCTATATGATTATGAATTTCTTGTGGTTTTGCTTAATTTGCCGCCTAGGCGAGAGTTTTGATGTTAGGAGAAGGGCAATCTCGCTCAGGCGAGAAGAGACTCGCTTAAGCGAGGCTTCGCAGTGAGCTATTGTAGCACGCTCGCTCAGGCGAGAAGGTTTAGCTTAAGCGAGACAGGCCTGGTCGCGTAAGCTAAGGCTTCTAGCCCAAGCGAGTTTAGTGCAGTTTGTGTGCGTTGTTTGTACGTATTGATGCGGACGTGGATCAAGAGATGTTGTGCCATGAGCGGGTAGGTTCATGGATGGTGGTTAACACGTGATGGTATGAGCGGATAGGTTCATATCCAGTTAGTCTCGTGTGGGGATATGAGTGAGGTAGGTTCGTATGTTTCGTGCTCATACTTGAGAGATGCAGCGTGTGGGAAGGTACGTAGCTTGTGGATCACCTGTGTTGGAGTACGGACGGGCATGTCCGTAGAGTAGGACTACGAGTGGGGAGGTTCGTAGAGGCAGGACCACGAACGGGCAGGTTCGTGTGAGCACCATAAATACTGAGTCCATGGCTAACTTTGTTATGTGAAGTGAAGGTTGAAAAGCCTTGGGGTATTAAGAACTTGGCCAAGGTATATTTTTAATAATATAGCTGAGTGTAATTATATTATTGAATTGATGTGTTTCTTTTATTATCAAGTTTACCCTTTCCGTTTGTGTTTGGCGATGATCGTGTAATTCTTTACACGGGAGCAGTTGATGATACAGGTGATGCTGCTAACGCTTGAGACAGAGAGAGAGGGTAGCTTGGGTTGAAGCTAGGAATTTGTTATTTTACTGTTATTTTATTGGATTTATGAAAATTGTAATAATCTTATTTACTACTATTAAATAGTTTTGGCGAGTTACAGATATTATTGAATTTTCCCGCATTTGGGGATAATAAAATATTTGACGTTTGATGTTCATTTCTTATTTCTTTAATTTTAAATAAGTAATATCTAGTAAGGATGTTACAGTACTTATTTAAGCATTTTGGTTTAGTTGTGTGTGCCAAATTAAGGGATCTAGTTTGAGTTTACCGAATTGATTGATCCAGTTAGCTTTTACCAGATACGGTGTTACACACTAGAATGTCCAACTCGGTTAGATGCACCCCGAGACACTTAGCAAGATTGTAGCCTTTCGTTCATGTTACGCCCGGATTACGTAATTTGGTTTGCTCTCTCTAGATTTGGGACTTAGCATCAAATTTGGCATTTCAGTAGATAATCATTTAGGAGAGACAAAATGGGAAGCAAGGATAAATTTGGAGGTGCAGGAAGAAAACAATGAGGTGTGGGAAGAAGCCCCCTACTACTAGAACATATGGGTCCATATCCACACATAGCGAGCTTTGGCTGCTTCTTCATGCACTCCATAATTTCTTATGCATCCCCTATGTTTTGAGAATTCTAATTTTACTCTTTTTTCACTTTAAGTTCAAAAATATATAATATGGAAACATTTCAGAATATAAGATGAACGTTTGGCAAGTGCACCAATCGTTAATAAAATATCGTCCTCTGGGATTAACTCGTTGAATGCTAGATTCCTAATTTACGTAATTTTGAGCAAATGAGATTCAATAGAATTACATGCATAGAGTTATAACAAAAACTTTAATTAATATAAGAAATGTTAGAGGATTGATTTCATACTCTTTCCTATAGAATTATATTCCTTTCCATTGATGCAAGAAACGTAATTATCCATTTGAGTTTACTCAGAGCTATTTTACCCCTAATCCCTTAGATAGGTAAAATCTATTCATTGAATTTGAACCTCCAATCCCTTAGGTCAGTTTACAAAAATTCAATAGAATCATGAAAAATCAATAATCATCTCTATTGCAAGCTAATTAAATATGCCTAATTTCCCAATTTTGACAAAATCTAACTTGTCTTATTTATAATCACAAACAATCCTCAATTTCCCAAATGTGAAATAACTCAGAATAAACACTAAAACCATAAACAAAACATTGAGATAAATAACATTAACAAAACATCAAATGTAAAGAGTAGAAACTATAATCAAAAGTCTTACATCAATCCTTCAACAAAAAGAAAACTAGTTCTGCATAATGAAAAGAAAACTACAACTAACGGAAAAAGAGAATGACGAAGATGAAGAGAGAGACTTTTTGTGGACGATTCTCCCCTTTTTATCTTTTTCCCGTTTTCTCCACTTGTTGAGGTGGTGGTTACTTCTCTCCCTTAACCGTTTCCCCACTTTTATCTTTGAAGCCAAATTCACAGGTCGTTGAAAAATCCACCAAGCACATGTGGAACTCGTTGTTTTAAATCTTGCGTCTTTGAAGCCAAATCTAGAAGTTGTGAAAAAAAAATCGATGGGTCGCTTGTGGATCTCACTTATTTGCTTCCTTCACTTTTGACACTAATTCTTTCCAACTATAATTACACTTCAAAACACATGTTTACACAAACAATGCACATACCCAAATGTATGATCCGTAACAAAGATAATACATTATGAAATCATTTCGATAATACAAAAATGAATAAAAATGGCCTAACTAATCCATGAATGCATATACATTTTATCTGCTCATCAATATACAATTGGAAGAACAAAATATATATTCTGGATTATATATACCAAAATGTTTTTTAGAGTCTACAATATAAGTTTGATATTATTGTAAAACACAAAATAAAAAATACATTTTAAATTGTCCTATTCAAAATGTATTTTTTATTTTAGGTTTGGAATTTATAATCCAAACTACAAAATGTGTACTTCGGACTATACATTCTAAAATACAAAATAAAAGTGGCACTGCACCGGTGGAGGAAGAAGAGAGGACACACCGTGTCGGTGGAGGAAGAAAGAGGAGAGGAGTCATAGGAAGAAGCAGAGAGGAAGAAGGGGTCAGGGATGCACCGTTGGAGGAGGGAAGAAGGGAGAAGGTGGCAAATAAGTCATTTCACGGACCTATGAAGATGCATGAAGAAATTCATGGAGGTGCACCAAGAACTACCCCGAGCTTTGGAAGCCTACCATGCTGCAATTGACTCATAAGGCTTTCAACTTGTGCAATGGAATTTCATGTGATTTAAAACTCAATTTTTCAGAAATAATTTATTAAATTCAAATATAATCCATTAAATGTGTCTTGAAGTGTTTTATGATTTATGAACCAATAATTTAATCGATTATATTTAATAATAATCGATTACGTTGATTCAAAATCGTTTTCAGATTACAGGAACAATATAATAACCAACCATATTTAAACATTATGGATTACATCAATTAGTAGTCTTAAAACTCTTTTAAAAATTAAGTTTTCATTCACCGAATGCATTCATACCTTTTGAAAAAATGAGCATTGTTATTCTCTTCAAGACATATGTGAAAGTGTCATAAGTTAATTCTTGTTTGGAAAAGAAGTGTTCAAAATTCATGGATCATGTTATAGGATTTTTTTTTATATATATATAATCTATCACGTATTATTAGACAATATTTTTTTTATCTTTTTTTTTTCTTGTAATTAGATTTGATAGTTTTTGCACTAGTATTTGGTGTGTCGGTAATTGATTATTTTTATTATATAGATGTTTTTCTTTTGTAATTGAATAATTTAAGATTATAATAAAAAATTGAATATGCCTATATTAACGGGACGTAGATTCATAAAAGAATATGGGTTGATGTTTTTTTACTTTTTTGTTTTGAATCTTTGTTTTTTCACTGCTCATTAACGATTGTACTAAAAATTTTCTATCATCAACAATTTTAAGTAACTTTTTCTTGAAATTTTTAATAAAATTATTTTCAACCAATTCTTTCCCAGATTTTGGCTATATCATCCTAGGATTACTTTTGTGTAGATGAATTTTAAGTATAAACCCAAATTTTAGTTTGATAGGTTTTGTGGGTTGAGAACATAGACATGTTTCTAGCTATAGTGAGATTTCCTCGAAAAGATATTTATGTAATAAGTTTTTATTTTCACTTTCAACCTTTATGTGTTTTTTACAAGGGTTGGAACAATATTATTGTTCCCATTTATTCGTATTTGTTATTGTTGATAAAAAAAAATTATTGTGATGGACCTGTATTGTTGTCGGTGCTTATGAGTTGACAATAATGCTTTTGGTGGTGGTGTCTTTGGTCGCTTAATTGATTCAAGAAATGACATTATATTTTTAATTAATTAAAATTATTAATTATATTTACTTAAAAATTAATCATCTAATTATATTTTAACTTAATTTTAATTAATTACATTTTATTTTACATCAATTTAAACCATTTTAGGGCAAATTTGTGATCTTACACTTTAATTTATAAACATTTTCTTTATCTATGACATTTATTGAATCATTCACAAATTTCTCTTTTAAATTTCTTCATTTTCACTTCTATATCTCTTAAAACAATTCCTCCTTTCTATCCCTTAAATTCATCCATTTAGTTTTCATCAAATTCATCATTTGAAGCAAAAATAAGTCTTTAAGATTTTACATTAAAAGTGAGATTAATCTCTTATATGATAACTCATATTTCAGAAATGGTTAATTTGCTTGCAACTCTCAGCTATGGCTTTCTATTAGCCTCCCAGTTCTCAGTAGTATATTTCTTTTCCCTGCATGGTTAATTTGGCATTAAAGTGGCTTTGGTGGTTGGGATTACTCTTTTGTGGATTTTTACCTTTGCAAGCTGATTTAGTTACTTTAATTTTCTGCTATATTGTCTACATCATAATGCCTCATTTGGTTGTTCCATGTTAGTATTTCTTTTGGCATGACATTATTGTAGAATATAAATTACAATACTATTGACTCAATTGTTTTGTTTTTGTTCTTTCAAGGTCGAAATCATCTTGAAAAGATTTTTCAAAGCAAAAACTCTTTACTTTTCAACTTTTTAACCTAAGTGTTTGCAAAAAACATTCTGACACTCAAGTCAATTGAGTATATTACATACAATCAATGTTGTGATGAATGTATAACTTATTTGTCTTGTAATATGCTTTAGTTCTTAATTATTGCTACAACATAATGTGATTGAAATGATGTAAGTCACAATGGATCGTAATGATCCCAGGTCATTACAGGCCCACATAATTTAGGTCATTACAGGTTTAGATGACCTATGTCATTATAGGTCAAAATGAGATGATTTCGAATACATATAGTGCAGTAACAATCTTTAAAAAAAAATGTGACAAAAATAAGAATATATAGAGGATGTCAATATCATTAACTATAAATTTATTTTGATATATTTTAAAATCAAAGTAGTTTATGAATAAATTATATAAAAAATAAGATATTACATTTAATTAAAAATCTTTAAAATAATGAGTTTGAAAATCTCCTTTTTTTAATATTCCATATATAGTGTTTATATGGTTGATTCTTAAATTTAAACTCATGCTTAGACTTATTTTCTCTTTAGGAGATGGTCAATCTTTAGAATATAAGTTAGCTTTAAGGTCTAAGAAAAAAAATGTAAAGAAGAAAATAAAATATGTAATGTAAGTTTTACCCTAAATCAAATAAGTGGGGAATGATGTTTGTTTTTTTTATCAATAATTTATATATATATATATATATATATATATATATATATATATATATATTAAAATAATGAAACACTTAGGTGTTTCGATCCTTATACAAAAGATATATACATAATTTTAAAAACATAATTCATACTACATCATTGTACCAATAAAAATAAAGGAACAAATTCAAGCAAAGATTAATTGTCCAACATTTAGTTTAGTTACTACCTTGGTTAAGTATTTAGATGCATAGTAACTATTATGATCTAACGGTGTTCCCAAAACTTAATCCATCATTTTTGATACACATAAATAATAGATGTTCTCGGTATGTAAGTTACCAAGACAATACCTATTGTCCTAAGCACTTGAACCTAGATTGAATTAAATCTTTCTATGTCCAGTCATTTCTTTTTTTTTTTTTTCTCTTTTTTAATTAATTTTTTTTTTTTTCAGATATTTTTTTTTTTTTTTTTTGTCCTGCTAAGACAAAGAATAGCAAAAAGAAGAAAATACAACCTATGCATTCCAGCAATTGTGATTAATCCTTAGTCTACTAACATGCATGCAACTTCAAAGTTCAATTAATGATAAAAACTGTGCTACATACTGGTACTACTCATTCTATGATGTTTGTGGATAAATATGAAGGGAAGGAAAAGAAAATTTCGAATTTTGTAGAATGAAATTTATCAAAAGAACAGATATGTCTAAAGTCATGAAATGTCATTCCCTGGATCTAGGGAAAGCCATATTGACTGAAGTTGAAAGAGAAAAATAAGAAGAGAACAAAGGGGAAGGTGTTGAGAATAGTTTGGATTCGCTGATAAGAATCTGTAAAAAAAAGAAATTATAAATTTCTCGCAGTAATAATTGCCAATAATGCTTGAAACAGTATTGTGATGCAGTGATTTTTTTATATACATGGATCACATTGTACTGAAATTCTAATAACTTGCTTAAAATATAATATTTGTACTGAATTGAATACAAATCGTTAATGGCTATTAACAGGGCAAAATTGTTAAAAGAAATAATGTTGTAAGGCTCCTTTACCCACAAACAGTGATTGAAAGCAGTGCAATAATGAAACCTATTACATCACAAATTCACATCTCACAACAACTTTAACACTCCATTTTGGAGTTATATTATCACTAATCATGTATTAAACATCTTATATTTGCAGATAATACATACTCAATTTGTACTGATAGGAAAAGTTAATACATAGGTTCTTGGTGACACTTTATATTCTTAGAAGATAATCTCTGAGAAAGTGTAAATTATCTTTTTGTTGATGATATGTTATCATAGTTGCATTGGAGATGATAATCGAAATAATCTAGGTTGTTTGGTCTTTTTTTGTATGACTCTCGGTGACAATTGATGTCATTCTTTTTCCTTTTGTGAACGAATATGTTCTGTTACTCAAAAGCCATAAACTGAACCTGCAATAATCTAACCCTAAAGGCAATTAGAGAGGGAGTAAGTGAACAACTTTCAATCTCATAATATATGAAAAGTGGATACGATCAAGATTAAGCTGCTAAATTGTCTATGCCACTGCTGACTTCAACTTTTATATTATAAATAGATATAATGATTGCAAATTACTAAAAAAAGAGGTAGCAGACAGCAGATGATATGCATATGTTGACATGAAAGAAGAATACTTTACATTCAGAAGACCAAAAATTTAAATCTGCATGTGAAAAATGTGAAGAAAATGAAGAAAGAAACTAAATGGGACATGAAGACTTTGCATTTTACCAACATGTACCTGGAATGTTGTTTAGAACCGAAATCAGAATCGAAGTTTCATGTTAACTAATAAGACCAAATGGATGCGAATCTTGTAACTTGATTTTGCAAGATTGAATTAGACTTGAAGTCCACTTCTTAACCGTGATTACTCTGATTTGTTAAGTACAATTTTAGTTCATTATATAATTGCTGCACACATTGAAGGTTTCTTCCATGGAGGAGGATACAGATATTTCCTTGTAAAGAAGTTGCATTTTAGGTCAAATAATGTAAAGGAGTTAGTTATGCCCACTGAAGTGTTTGTAGAAAAGCTGTGACCCACATCCACGTGCCCTCACATACACGTTCACTGCATTCATACATCAATTTGACTCATGGATTCTTTTTGCCCCCAGTCAAGACATATCAAGGTGAGACATTCTTGAAATGTAGACCATATTGAATGTACTCTAACACAACAAAAGTCCTGTTTCCTCATTCCTGTCAGATCACAAACTGATGTACTCATTACTCAGACAGTGTCTTCGATTTTTAGTCTCTACTTTTGAAATTGTATTCATGTTAAAAGTAACTCACCAAAACCATTATGAAAATCTTATGAATCTAACCGATTCATTCCTTCATACATGAAACAGTATAATGTTCTGAAGTATCTTGACTACATCATATCTTATGCTTTTTGTTGGGTTGGCAGTGATGTATTGTAAACAACTAACAAATTAGCTGCCAATTTTCAATAATGCTTGCATTTTCTAATGGATTCTTCGATAATGGTTTTTACACTTCTTGTGTATTAATATGAAATGTTAGTACCATGTCTTCAATCATACATTGCTCAATGATTTGTACCTCACCTTGGTTTGGATAGTTGAGATTTCTGATCATATGATCTTGCTTCAAAAGCAATTCAAAGTTCACATGCCGAAAACTGAAGAGAGAAAATAAGTAAAACGAAAAGGAAGTAAATATCCTTGAGAGAACCAGCAGTAGCAGATATCTGGATGCTTTGCGGGGCCAACATTCATATGTTAGTAGGTATATTTCATGTTCTAGGTTGTTTGGTAATATAATGACACACACCTAACTTTTATTGCTATGTGATGTATAAAAAATTTGTAAACTATAATCAAATATCTCAATGGTATAGGTTTCTGATATGGATATAGCTAGACAGATTATTTACTAATCATATACCTATTAGTTTAAACTGTGATAGAAAAAAAAAGGAAATTAAAATTTTCAGAATTCATTGAGTCAAATCTGATAGCCACAATTCATGATGTCCACTTAAATCAGTTGTTTTCTTAGTCATTCTGCAAACAATGTTTCTTTTAAGTAAAAAAACATAACAGAGTGGACACATGGAGTTCTCCCCTTTGCTTAAAGTTTCATTGCAATATGACTAACTGTTGACCATAAAGCAAATATTCTGTTAAGCAAATGACAAGAGGCCAAGAATCACAAAAATCATATCATAAATCCATGATGCAACTATGATTTGTAACATATATAAATATAAGTTATTTTGTGGCAATAAAAGAAAGGTGGTTGGATATAAACAATAGCTTAACTTATGAAGCTAAACAAACTCTAGATTCTTCTTAACCGGCCAAGCTAACAATAGAAGTAGTCATACCTTGATTAGGATCCTTTAATCATCTTCTTTCAACGTTTAGACACCCACCCACATGAAAAAAGTTTGTTTTTCCCCTTTAGTTTAGTTCGAAGAGAGAAAGTTAATCATGTAACGTCAACTCGGTGTATATGAAATGGTTACATTGCAGTCGAATTTTGACGTGACATTTCTTATCTTTGCACCAGCTACAAGGTGTGTTGGTTGGTGGAATTTATTAATCTTTCTGATTTTGAGGTTGAGATCTCTTGCAAATTAGCCATAGTGGAGTAAAAGTAGCCTTTTTAGTGCACAAAGATGAGTCATCTCCACGTGGTGCTACATACACCTATAGTAAGCTGAAGCTCTTCTTTCTTCTTTGTCCCAAGAGTAAGCAATAATCAAGTCAAAAACTTTTCCTTTAAGCTGTTGAGAACCATTCAGTTCAGAAAAGATGGTTTTCACCTTTCCTTAAAAAGGACTATAATTGATCAGGAAATTACCAAACCTAACCATTCACAGGTTAGCAGAGTTGGTGAGGACACAATTTTAATGCTCAATGGAAAATCTTGCCCATCACTTTCTGGTACATAGTATTTTGTTACCACATGTAATAGAGGAAAAAAAGGATTGATTGGTAAGAAGAGATAAAGAAGAAAAATGAATTTCACAATCCAAACTCCTATGGAAGCAGGAAAATGAAAAGGATATGTAACAGACAAATGCTTTGTCATTGAAACCAGAAAGATCACTCACAAGTCCACGTGGAGATCAACTTTTTATACCAGTTTTCTACACGCAAAATTCTCTCATCCCCATGTGTCATCCATCCCAATCACATTTCATGAAAATGAGAATTGCGTTGCTTAAGCTCTAATCTGTTTACATGCAAATGTATCAGCAATAGTTTTGTTTTAACTTTTTAGAAATCATAATGCATTTGTGATGACTCCATTCACGACATCTGGCTTATTTGATTGGTACCTACTCTTTCATCAACTCAGTAATCCATGCATGGTCAAACTCATGTATAACTCGAAGGAAAGTATTTAATATCATCAATTTCATCACCCTTTTGAAGATTATTTATATAATTCCATTATTTTAACACACTACTCAAAGTTAATTAATTAATGTACCACATTCACCTCTGTCTAACCTTCTGAGTGGATGCTTACTCCATGTAGAGTTCTTTAATGCAAATAAAGAATCTTAGGCTCACATGGTTAATTATTTTAGCTTAAGTGATGCATAGTAATTTGGTAAGTAATATAGATCCACACACAGGTAGGTCCTCCAGGTTGTCCTTATGAGGTCCTACACTTACACATATACCATGCATGTCTGACAGAATGACACTTCACCGCTGTGTCATGAAAAATCTACCAGTCGGTGGATAATGGAAGTATCATGATTTTTTTTTATGTATTTTTCAAAGTTCACTTTCTCTCACTTTCTGTTTCTTTATTTCTCTCTCTCTTCTCAACCTGGCCTAACTATTAATCTCCCCTTCTATAAATCTGCTCAGCCTGCTCCACTGATTCACCCCTTCAACCTTCACACCCTTGAAGATTGAAAAGAAATATTAAACTAAGAGGTTCCTTTTGCAGTTAGTGGCACTGCATGTGATAAGGAATCACTCAGGTTTAACTTTATATGCAAATCAACCCCCTAGCAATCTATCATTGCCCCCTCTTCTTTCCTCCCTATAATATCACTCACTTCTCTTCCCTACACTTGTTAGACCCTCTCCATCTTTTGCATGCCCAACAACTTTTCTCCAAAATCAGAATAATAATTGACATTTCACTCTCCATTCATAGGAAAAATGGGTGAGGAAGCAAAACAGGTGATTTAACCTTCCTGTTGCATTATGATTTCCAAGTGATACTCTATTTGTTTCTTCTTATGCTCATAGTGTTGTAACTGGGTCTGCATTATTTCTAGTACTTATTAGGTGGGTTTCTTCTTTTTCTATTGTGTAGGAACAACCAGTGGCTGAAGCCAGACCAGAGGAAAAGCCAGCAGAGGAAAAGAAGGAAGAAAAACCAGAAGAAAAACCAGAAGAAAAGCCAGCAGAAGAGAAGAAGGAAGAGCCTAAACCACCTTCCCCATGTGTGCTATTTGTGGACTTGCATTGTGTGGGATGTGCCAAGAAAATTGAGAGATATATTATGAAAATGAGAGGTTCAAATCTGTTGCTTACTCTTCCCTCTTTGCCACGAAATGTAAGGCATAAGTGTTCACTCATTGTTTTCTTTTTGTATTTATCTTCTCACAGGAGTTGAGGGAGTGGTAATTGACATGGCTAAAAATGAAGTGACCATAAAGGGTATAGTGGAGCCTCAAGCGATCTGCAACATAATCACCAAGAAAACAAAGAGAAGAGCCAGTGTTATATCTCCAATGCCTGAAGCAGAAGGAGAACCTATACCAGAAGTGGTCAATTCTCAGGTATCACAATATTCTTTCCTTTTCCTAGTTCAGTCCAAAACAAATTGCATATGAAAAAAAAAAAATGATTAACAAAGGGAATTGTCGGTGTTCCAGGTTAGTGGACCAGTTACTGTGGAACTAAACGTGAACATGCACTGTGAGGCCTGTGCTGATCAACTCAAGAGAAAGATACTACAAATGAGAGGTACCATTTTTCTCTTGATTTAAAATTTTCAGTATGATGGCTTCATCGTTGGTTGTAATTGGCAAAGGAAAGGTGAAAGAAAAAAAGAAAGAAGAAAGAAGAACATAGTTGCTTCCTTAATGACCAAATCGTGTGGTACATATCATGTCTTCAAAATCAAATTGCCCACTTAACCTTATCCTTTTGGCTTTGAGCTAAAAGTAGAGGACAAAATACTTCAGTGGTATATTGGATCCTTCCTTGTAGATGACAAGATCATCTTAGAAAGGATACAAGAAAAGAAAGACAACAACAGAAGGATACTTCTGAGTAATTAGAAATCATTATGGTATAACAGTGATTTGTGATACATATGATAGAGTAAATGTGTTTGTGTGTTCATATAGTCCTTTGTTTGTATCTTTCTCGTGTTAGTAAGTAATGTGAAAAGTTGTGTTGATTGATGCAGGAGTTCAAACAGCAATGACAGAGTTTACGACAGGGAAGGTTCTTGTGACAGGGACCATGGATGCAAATAAGCTAGTAGATTATGTGTACAGACGCACCAAAAAGCAAGCCAAGATAGTTCCCCAGCCAGAGCCAGAAGCAGAGCCAGAAAAGAAAGAAGAGAGTAAAGAAGGAGAGAAAGGTGGTGCAGAAGAGAGTAAACCTGAGGAGAAGAAAGAAGAAGAGAAGCCAGCAGAGGAAGCAAAGAAAGAAGAGGGTGGTGAAGGTGAGAAGAAGGAGCAAAAGGGTGGTGAAGAAGCCATGGAAGAAGCAAAAAAAGAAGAGAATGTGGTAGTTGCTGCTAACAACATTGATGATGAAGGATTGAAGAGGATGATGTACTATTACCAATACCCTCCACTCTATGTCATTGAACGAATACCACCCCCACAACTCTTCAGTGATGAAAATCCTAATGCATGCTGCATTACATGAACTTTGAACTATGCTCAGAGTTGTTTCTTCCCAGTTAAATTTTTTTTTTCTGAACTTGGTTTAACAGGGAGTGGTGTCAAGAAAATTGAAATTATACAATAATAAGTGATTAATGATATATCGTTCTTTCTTTTTTTATGTATGTACGATATATTATTATTGTTATATTACATCAATCTCAGGTATCATCCTTGTACAAAAGTTGTGAAATATGAGTATGTTCAAGTTTTTAGTTCCTTTTGTTTTGTTGTGCACTTCTGATTATTGAAAATGAGAACAATGACAACATGATACAATAAACCACATTAATAAGACCTTGCGTTAATAGAAAGGAATGTTATAAATTTGACTTATTACTATTAATATATTAGTGTGTTTGATGGGTTGAGAATAGAGAGAAAAAGAAGTATAAGTGAGGAAGTGAGTGGTATAACGTTAGAAGAGTGAAAGGAATTTTTTTATTAAAAAAAAAAATTGGTATAGGACTTTAAGTTTCAAATTTTGCGCAAAAATAAGAAATATGGGAAATTATTTATAGAAATGCAATATAAAATAATCTAGGTTGAACATTTGTTTACTTATTTTGATATGACAATTGCATTTCATAGGTTACATTAATAATAATAATAATAATAAATGCTTTATATTAATAAGAAATAAAATAATAATAAAGTTAAAATATTTTTTTTTTAATAAAATAATCTTAAAACTATTTTTTTTTTAATTAAAGAGTCTCTATTTAAATTTTGTTACTGGCTTATTCTGTTACATTTTTTTGTCACATTAAAAATTGAGAATATGCAATTAATGATATTATCTTAAATTATTTGAAATCACTCTATATAAGAAATTAAGGAAATATCTTTGTTACTTAAAGGTCGAAGAATTTGTTTGAGGACTTTTAACTTACTCTATCCGCTGCTACTCAACTTATTAGAACTTAAATTTTTCTAGGTGATTTTGTTAATATAGTGAGAATCAAAATGTGTGGTGAAAGTAACAAACAAAGTTTAGGCTACACCGTCTCTTCGGCATTTTATTTTCATTAACATTCTCTTCAAATTTTATGAACACGTAGATCGAGAAAAGAATGATGTGAATGAGATTAATTATCTTACGGTGTATCAAGTTATAATCAAATTTGTACTATTTGAAATGTTATGATTTTAAATAAAAAAAATTAAATTTTGACTATTAATTATAGTTTTTTATCTAATGATAAACATTCAATACATTATTTGGAATCAAGGTCACATTCTTTGATTCAATTCCCAACAAGGGGAGTTTATTATCGGTAACATCAATTTTTCTTGTGACTTATCAATTGGTGTTTGAAATGTTATGATTTAAAGTAAAAAGAATTAAATTTTGACTATCAATTATAGTTTTTAACCTAATGATAAGCGTTCAATATATCAATTGATATCAAAGTCAAACTCACGATTTAGATTATCAAAAAAGGAGTTTATCGTTGGTAATATTAATTTTCCTTGTGACTCGTGATGGAGGTGTTGGATGTTCAAACATTGTCATTGTGAATAATTTTTGTGCTGCTTGACCCAATTTTCATGGTGATTTTTCTTAACTGGGTGATGGTCTTTTTATCTATGAATGGGGCTTTTCACTTTCATACATGGTTATTGAGGGAACGGACACCATCTTCTTCTTTATTTCTTTCCTTCATTTCTTTCTAAATCAACATAAACAATTACATTGTAAACTCGACAATTGCATCAAGTTATATTACAACTAGCATTGTACTAAGCTATTTCTTAACTTGAACATGACATTCTTGGTAACATCAATTTATATTTGGTATATCGGATAAGATACTTCATTATTATTGTTATTATTTATTTAAGATAAATTGTTATTTATTAATATCGATTAATATTGTATTATCAATTTTATTTTATCAGGTGAATCCAAGGTAAAAAAAATACACACTCATATTTTTTGTCCAAAAAAATAAATAAAAATATTGTAAATATTTTTTTCAAAAAGGAATATACACGTTCTCATATACTAGTAATTATTATTCGATGAATTGTAATCGCACCATATTATACTTCAACTTTTTATTCACTCATTATATTTTATTTTCTTGATAGATCAAGTATATAATTTAGAAGTAGATTTCTGTTCGAATTGTTTTCTCCAACTTGTTTGCTACCAAATGTAAGACCAAAATTTTCATTGTTCTACATTCTCCTTCCTTCAATTATGAAACAAAGTGTATAAATTGTTCAAAATTTATGTTTTATTTTATTGCACGAGGAATTTGATGAAGAAATAAAAATTACACATGTTAAACAATAATTTGGAAATGATGTGATGAATTGTATCTAGCTAATAATTTCTCCAACTACAGAAACCTAACGAGACAGAAATTCTCCATGTGCTCTCAGAAGAATATAATTATTATGTTTTATATTATTAAATATGTTCCACTAAAAGTATGCGGACTATACTATTTCTGTCTTCACTCAAGTCATACATATTTTTAATAATACACTTTATGTAACTATTATAATATTTTCATTATTGTCTTTATTTTGAGATTTTATTAATTGAAAATAAAATTAATTTTCCAATATATAGGTAGATGTAGTTCCCATTTTTTAATAATTATGAAGCCTAATAAAGTTTAAATTCTTAATAAATTCATTATTTTTAATTGAGTTTTTATTCAATTTTTCTCTCTTGAATATTTAAATCTTTTAAAGGGAGTTTTACCGGCGAGAAGAAATACCAATGAGACCTGAGTCTAACCACCTAAGGTATTGACGTCACTCTCAACTCAAAATCTTAAGACGAATTTATGGGTTTTTACCCTTATGTAATGCTCTACTTTCTCATTTTTAATCAATGTGAGACTTAGACTGACACTTAGATTTCAAACATAAAATAAGTATTAAATTACTCATATCTTACTTATTTATTTATTTATGTAACATCATCATTTTACTTATAAGGTTGCTGGATTAATATAAAATTAGTATTGTCGTTAATTGAAATAATGAATAATTGTTATTAATTAAAATGAGTTTGATAGATTTTATTAATAATAGTAACAAAGACCATTCCTCTATCACTTTTAAGTAATGATGGAAAACACCTAAAAATAAGTAAACAAGATGGAATAATTTGTTATAATTAATAGAAAAACAATTAAAGAAATATAAAATTTTTAAATATTCCATGAAAAAAAATATTAATCAGAATTGAATAAAAAATATGAAAATTTATTTGGAAGTTAAAATTTAATACCTAATAATTATTTGTTGAAACTTGATACGAGAGGTATTTTGAGACGATAAAGTTTTTCTTATTGAAATAAAATTTATACAAAGTAAAAGAAAATTAAATATTTAACATAATTATATATACAATCCACGTGGTGAGATTAACTGTGTTTTCATTGGGATCATATATGGCAAAGGTAGGAACGTTGAAACCACGACAGATCTTTGGATTCTCAAAAGTGGAAGAGATAAACTCAAGAGACCCAATAATGGAAACAAGTCAAAAACAGAGTGTATAATTTTTTATAAATTAAATAGTTTCCGAATATTTAAAAAAAAAACATATAATTTATTAGAGCTGTCCAAATGGGTTAGAACCCGCGAGCTAACCCGGTCACCACAGATTCGAGTCGGGTTAGTTTGAAATTTTTTTATAAATTTCAATATAGGTTTATTTTTTACCCGGCTCACCCGAGTTGGTTGGCTCACCAATCCATAAATAAAGGGTCACACAAGTGTTTTTTTGTTAAGTTGAGTCTTGCCTTTGAATCAGGTTAGGTTATTTTTTTAGCAAACACATAAATAATTTGATATCTTTTTTATTTTAGTTTGTATTTGGATTGTATTGAAGTTTATTTAGATTTTAATTGTAATTATAATTTAGTTTTGACTAAAAAGAAAATTAAAAAATATAGTTTTTTAATTAAGTGAATCTGGAAGCCAATCTGTTTAACCCACTAACCTGTGGTGGGTCGAGTCAGGTTCAAATTTTTTTGACTCGCTAATAAGTGAGTCGGGTTGAATTAATTCACTAAACAATCAACCTGTAGTGGGTCGAGTCAAACTGATCTGGGTTATCCATTTTAACATCTTTATAATTTACCCATTTTGCATTCCATCCTTAGTTAAAAAAGGTGGTGGTGTGATTCACAATGTTATATTTATGTGAGGAGGAATGCAATGCTATATATTTCCGCATTGATTAGAAATTAATGACGAATTTACATATTATATTATATATATATATATATATATAAATTTATTTTACAAATTAATTTCATTTTGTGTGATTGAATTATTAAAATCATTTAAAATCTATTTTCTATTATTTATTAGACTTATCTATAATGTATCTAGTCTCAAGTGTACAAGTCAATTTTTTAAGATAGTTCAGCTTTTTTTTCTTAAATAATATCATAAGAAATTAACTTTTTAAAGTAAATAAAACTCAATTATCGTAACATATGATTAATTTGTAATGAAAATTATTAAATTGTGTTAACAATTAGTCGAGGGTGCTAACAATAGAATCTGTGTTTCCACAAAAATAATGCATCTCGTGTCGCACATTTAACACTTTTTTTTTATCGATATTCAAACTTTTAATATATATATATATATATATATATATATATATATATATATATATATATATTCCATCATATATTACTAATAAATATATTACTAATATTTCTCGAATTATTTATTAAAACAGAACTACTATGATAGAGATAAATTAATTAAAGGAGATTATAAAAAAGGACGAGGGCGATTCTGGTTATGAAAAATGTGTGATGGAATTTGAACAAAGAAAAATTGTCTAATTATGTTGAGATCATCAATTAAGTTTAGTTATGTTATGTGGGATCACGGAATAAGTTGGAGAGAAATTTTCAGAAGAAATCTATCTTTTTCTCTTACATTTACATTAAATATTTCATTTTGTTCAGCAATAAGTTAAATTTAAATTTAATGATCTCATTTTAATTATTTTCTTTTTTTCAAGATATTTTATATAAAGTAATTTATATTTATTAAATTTTTTATTTTTATGTAAATAAAATATTTTCCTTAAGATTAAATATAAAATAACTATTTAAATATTAAATAATTATTAATACATTTAAAATTTTCAATATAAGTAATATTTTTAGTTTATTGAGATTTTTTTGTTTAAATTTGTCAAATTTTTTCAATTAACATTAGTAATATTTTCCTTTCTTCATTAACCATATTTATTTTTAAATGTAACTATTTATTTTAAATAAAATGATTATTTATAAAAAAATATAAAATAAATAAAAACCACTTAAAATTTATATATATTAATTATAATAGTAATAATTTTATTATTTTTTATTATAAAAAATTGAATGCACTTTTTTAATTAATGTCGATCATGATTGTTATTAAAACTATTTCTACAACATAGCTAGATTATTTTTCTAATTTTTCAATCCATGTCGACCCAAAAATTTCCTCCAATTGATTGACCAAAGATAATTTTAATTAATATTTCTATCTCAATTAAAGTAATCTTATTATGACTGAAATTATTCTAAAAGGGAAATACAAAGATAAAAAGAAACAAAAATTTAAAAATAAAAAGAATCTTAAATTATTATTTTATAAATATAACTTCGATTGTTTTAATTTTAAATAATTTAATTACCAACAAAATTATGATTTCTTTCAAAAAGAAAATATTTAAATAATCATAAGATATTTCAATTTTTTAAAAATAAAATATTTATCCTCTCAAATTAGAAAGAGCAAAAGATAAATAATGAGACGAGTCAAATAAAATCTCTGGAAACGAGCACATTAAAATCAACAATTACGGAAAGGAGTCAAATAAAGTATTCTTACTAAACATTCAATGTGTTCATATTACTATATGTTTATATTTATTTTAAAATATTAAACTGATTGTATTCTATATAATAACTATTTTTTAACAATTTATTATTATTTTTTATTTCTTCATCGGTGTGTTAACCATTCATTTGGCTTATTAATGAAGAATTTAATGGTTTATATAAAGTCATATTTATCTCGATGCTTTATGAAAGAAAGAAAAAATACCACCTTAAATTTTAATTAATTAGCATTCGAGAAAAAAAAGTTACATAAAACTGAGAAATATATGTAGTTGTTTGATAAAAGTTCAAAATTAGATAATATGATAATTTTTTTAAAATCTCGTTAAAATAAACTCTAATACAATATTAATAAAATAAATTAAACTTATTTTATAAATTGTGAGTATACAATGTAAAGTTGGGTAATTAGTGATTTTTCTAAGATGATCTTGGTTTATTTATGTGTCGAATGGTATGTAATGTTTAAGATAATGAAGATAGTTGTCACCATATTAAGATTAATGTGAGATAAGAAAATCCTAGATCAATCCAGACCAAACTTGACATTATACAATTTTAAGAGTCACGTTCCAATATAAAATATTAGGGGTCATATAATTATAATATAAAATATTATGAGTGTTAAAAATTTTTAGAGATTATAAAAATATGAGAGATATAAGATGATATGATAGATATAAAAAATATGTTAGAAGATGAACTTGTTATTTTATTTTATTCATATATTATTTATGTCTATCTATTTATACAATATATATATATATATATATATATAATAAAATGTAACCAAATATAAAGTTAAATATGACTTTATGTGATTTTTATCGAAAATAAAGTCACAAAATTATTTATCCGAAAATTTTTTCTTTTCAAATGTGAATTTAGATAGGATGCAAACTTAAATGAGTGTGAACTTAAACAAATGTTTATTGTACTTAATCTAGGGTCGTGCAAGTAATATGTCCATGAAAATACTATAAATAAGGAACATTATTCATAAGGTGTGATATAGTCTTCATTTATTATTATATTTACAATCTTTGACACTTTAGTGACTTACATATCAGAGTGTCATTGTAAGTACCTCTGCTTAAGAGATGTGAAGGACCGAAAGATACCCGAATTAAACTATATTTGATATATAGTGAGAAGATTAAATGTGACTCATGCATGAAGACAATATCTTAATTCTGGAATATAAATTATTAAAAGAAAATTTTAAATTTAATTGAAGAATAAAATGAACAATATATTGTATGTATATTCAATAATAATAAAATTTCTGAATTTTATGTAAGCCATCTAACTCAATAATAAAAGCAGTTAGGCAAACCCTAATTAATATTACGATTTAAAATTAAGGCAAGCATATGCATATGCAATGCTTTATTATGTTTGCAACAAAAGTGTTTTGGTTTATATGTATGTGTGCTTCATCACAAATGAAGCGACAATTGCATGTGCATGGAATTAATTAACATGGGTTTATGCTTTAAGTGTCCTTTATGCATAATTTAAACTGATAAGGTACCAACAATTATCACATCCTTTAAATTAAGGTCAGGGTCTCTAATTACCATACTAATTAAAACTCTTGGGTAATGTTGCGAAGAGTAAATTATATTTAGTAATTCTTTTTTATTGTTTTAATCAATAATAAATTAAAAATGGACGACTTTAATATTCAAAACATAAACCACTTAATCCATTTTCATTTATTATATAATTACAAAAAATTACAAATAGGATTGAAAACTAATTAATTTAATTTCCAGAAAAAATGATGAAAAAGTTGGAAGATAAGAAAAGGAAAGTAAATTGTAGGTTGATTAAAGAAATAGTGAAAAGAATAGTATGAAATTGAATAATTTGGAAGTATTCAAATTCTGTGAGTGCCTTCTTTGGTAAGGAAAACATCCCACGTGCGAAGCAGAGTCCAAGAATTTCCAATTTCCAACAACAAAAGCTGAATGCAATGCATCTACTTTTGTTTAACCAACACACCCTTGCTGACACAACTTTGCACTCATCCATGTCAGTCACACCTCATTCAAACCATGATTTCAATTTCCTTAATCAAACCCTAATTAATTACCCCTCTTAGTAGTAACAACCTCTCAATTCTAAAAGAAAGAAAAAGAGAAAGAAAAAGTGTTTGTTTTGAATAGAATCTGATAAATGGATTATGAGTTTAGTTAAAGTTGATGCATGAGACTTTATATAAGGCTTGCACAGTCATTGATTCATTATAGATAACAACTGAAGCAAGTGAAGATGGCCAACATGCAAATTGTCCCAGCTTACAACAACAGTGTAGAGGCACAGTATGTTGAAATGATGGTTCCATTGTATTCCTATGGATGTGAGAAGAAAATAAAGAAAACCTTCTCCAATCTTAAAGGTCTTTCACCCTTTTTTTTTTGTCTTAGCTTCATTTCGAACATTTATATGCATTCATCATTCTTAAAATAATTGTCTGTTTTTTTTATCCACTATTTTTCTAAAAGAGTTTTCTAGAACAAGTTTTTTTTTTCCTCTGCAGCGACTGTAACTGTGATAATGACAATTGTAGTGTAGTGTAGTAGCAAATGGTGTTTTCTTCTTAATGTAGTTGGGGTGAAGTTAGTAATTGTGGAGGTCCGGAACTAATATCCAATTCGAGATGGGTTTTCAAAGCTTTACAACTTTGAATTTTGGGTCCAATGGGCTGTGGGCTATGACCAATTGCCAATTTGTTGTTTCTACTAATCAAAGAAAATTCTCACCTTGTGTTTGGATGAAACATTTCAACAATATTGAGAAATTAAAATGCATTGTATTTAAATTGTTTGCAATTAAATTTCTTTCATTTTCTAAATAACTTGTTTGGATAAAGAAATTAAAATATCTTACATTTCAATTTCTTGTTTGGATAACATAATTGAATTTCTTGTGAGATGAAATTTCATTTTATCAATATTTATTTTAGGCTTAATTATGTTTTAAGTTTATATAAATTTGGAAACGGGTCGGTCAAGCTTGTCGGGTCAACGAGTCAGTCGGGTTGTTGGGCCTGCTCGACACATTTGGATCGTCAGGCCCGCCCGACACCTCTAGGACGTTTGGCTCGCCAAACCCGTGTGGGTCGTCGGGCTCGCCTGTCTTGCTTGGGCCATCGAACCCGCTGACTCGTCTTGGTTATGGGTTGTCAGGCTTGACCAACCTATTTGAGTTGTCAAGCCCGTCTGACCCTTATGTGTCATTAAGTCACCTTGTTTGTCTGGGTCGTAGGGCTCGATAACTGTCTGGGTCGTCGGACCCATCTGATCCATCTGGGTCCTTGGGTCCACCTGATCCATTTGGGTCGTCGAGCCTGCTCGACCCGTTTGTGTCGTCAAGTCGGTTCGATTTGTCTAGATCATCTGGCCAACCCAACTTGTCATGGTTGTCGGGTTTGCCAGGTCTATTTGTGGTTGAATCCAGAGTGTGAGATTGAGTGAGAAGGATTTCAAATTCCACATTTTTTTAGGGTATTTGAATTTCTTCTAATTTAGCTAATTGAAACACTTCAAAAAAAAATGCATGCATTTTAAATTATTTTTAGTTTCTCTATCCAAACAAAACATTTCATTGCAAAGAATTTCAAATTCTCCAAATAAATGAATCGCCATTTTGAATTGTCTCATCCAAACACACCAAGGATTTCTTCCTTTTATTGCATGAATTGCATTTATATCTTCTTTCAATTTAGTATATACATTGTGAATTTATGGACTCAGAAATTGTGTTGTGTTGTTCACCATCACTTTTATGGAGATTTACATCAAATTTAAACATCAAACACACTTAATAATCTATCCTGTATTATCTTTTCATATCAAATTGCTCATTACATCTTAAATTTATTTATTGTATAAATAATATTTATGCAGGCATATACTCTGTGAATGTGGATTACTATCAACAAAAGGTGACTGTGTGGGGAATTTGCAACAAATATGATGTGCTAGAAACGGTGAAAAGCAAAAGAAAAGATGCTAGGTTTTGGAACCAAGAACACAATGTTGTATTAGAGAAATCAGAATCAGGTTTTCCTCAAAAACATTTCAAACCCTCTTTAGCTTTAACCAAGGTTCGATCCCTGAGTTTGAAAGCATGGAAGAAGGTCTTCACTAGATCATATTCTTTCTGAACTACTAACTCATCGGTGCAAGAAAGGATGTTTTCAAAACAAAATGAGTGTAGATTTTGAAATCGAAATGTTAAGTTCCATATCTCGCTTCTATTGTACATACATTTATCCTACCATTTGACCTTTTTATACACATATTCTTGCACTATTTCCTTTTACATGTACTGGGATTTTGTTTTCTTTATTGAATCTCATATATCAAAACATCATATTTGATGAGCACATCGTTGAGAAATCCAACACCGGGAAGATTATTGGAACATTCAAGTATAAGTTTATGTCTCACGTTACATGGAGTTAAAAAAACTGAACATTATATAAAAAATAAGGATTAAATATGTTTTTGGTCCCTTTTCGGTTAACATTTTCGAAAATGTGTTCAAACAATGTAAACAACTCAAATATTATCAATGTTAGTTGAGGAACATGTTTAAAACATCAAATAAACTTAACAAAATTTTGTTAAAATTACTAAATTCACGCATTTCTAGATATAAGAACTAAATTGGTTTAAAATTTCGAAGAGTGAATAATTTCAATTTTCACTTAAAGTTAAGAGACCAAAAACATATTTAACCCTAAAAGTAAAAGCTCATCTTATAATTTTAAACGAAAAGTGATTTCAATCTCTTATGTGTATATTGAACTCATATCTTAATATCATATTTATTTTGTGATTCTTTTTCAAAAGAGTCATCGCATATGAAATCTCACTTATAAGAACCACTTACACATTTAAGGCTTCTTTCTAAAATGTGATATTTCAAGCAGGAAAAAGAAAATAAAAAACAAGGTTATGGCAGCGTCCAAAATAAACTCAAAATGGTAAAAAAAAAGGCTTAATTCATTGTCATAAGGGTTGAACTCCAGAGTAATTAGAATATAATGCTAAAAACGGAACTTGAAAATAAGCAAGGAACATCAAGATTTATGTTGAATTGGTGCTTTAAAAAAATTTGTCTTGATGTTTATTTTTAAAAAAATATATTTTTTTAATTATATTAATTAAGTGTGTTACTAGAAGCATTAATTAAAAAAATAAAGGAAATAAGGAATTTACATAATAATTTATACTGATTTGAGTATAATTAACCATACATTCAGTTCTCAATCACCTCAATGTAAAAATGACATGATAATTAATAATTTCAATAAAAAAATATATATAAAAGAGAGAAACAGTTCAATGTGTAAAACATAAAGTCCAAATGAAAATCATGAAGCAGGGTATCAATATCGAAGCAGGGGTACAAGCATTAGACAAAAGGTGCTAATACCAGAGGGTGTGCTTAATAAATGTGAGGTGCAAATCATAATAGGACAATATCATATGCAAATATCAAACTATGGGTTTCAAAAAGAAAGAAACTGGAATGGGTTAAACCTAATATCTAATTTTTATCCCTTTTACTCATACTTAAAAAACATTTTTATTTATTTTGTTTCATGTATCTTTTATCATTATCAAGATCATTTTCATTTACTTATTCATTATTTCTTTTCTTATTTTGTAAACACTAGGACCCTAAAACTAAAACTTTGACAATTTCGTTTTATAACATTAGATTCTTTTAATTAGTTTTTGATATATAAAAACATGAGAAAATATAAATAAATAAATAATTACTTAAAAAATATCATCTCATATTATAAGAAAAATTATTAAAATTTAGTTATTAAAAAATTATTTTCAAAAATTAAAATACTGACCCAAAAAAAAAAATCAAATCAAATTAACACGTAACTTCATCTTCCCCATCTTCCATCATGGTTCCTGTGTTGTGCCAATCCACACCACCAACGACGGTTCTAACCTCTTCCCTTCGCTCCTATTCTTCCTTATTTCTCTGTTTTTCTCTTCACCCCAATTCAAGACTCTAGCCAAATCCCCCGTTGTGATGTTCGTTTTAGAGCTTTCAGGAGCCAACAGAACGATACACCCATTTCCGTTAGGTTAGTTATTACATTTATTGAATCATTAGTGTTAAGTTTAAAATATAGCTTGAGTCAGTTTAAGTCGTAAGTTGTTTTTAACAGTCTTTTGAATAAATCTTGATTTCTAGGATTCGTTTCTTGTTATCTGATTTGGTACCACAATATATGGGTTGTTGCCATATTACGTGGAGCAGTTTACTATGCACAGTTATGTACGATTATGTTGTAGGCTATATAAGTCATTGTCATTCAATCAATAAACAATTGATTCCTTCATCATACAATATATTATTTCCCGTTTATAACAATTGGTATCAGAGCTCCGTACGGGGCCTGATACAATGTGAGAAAAGAGTGAAAACAACAAAGTGTGAGGGGAGTGTGGCATGCACTTGTGAGATAAAGATAGAGTGTGAAGAGAATTTGCGCAAAGTGTGAGGAAAGAGAAACCAACGCAACCAAAGTGCATGAGTGAGTTTGAGAAAAAGAATATATCTCAAAGCTTAGATATGTCTACTACTTCTGAAAAATTTGTCCAACCAGCTATTCCAAAGTTTGATGGTCACTATTGTAACATCCCGACCAGATATTACAGATTTAATAAAAAATAAAACAAAATATTACATCAGCATCATTTATGTAAAAACTCATTCATTAATAATGCCTCATTTCCCCAAAACACGGGAAAAGTAAAAACTTCATTAAAACCACCAATAAGTCCAGACATACAAAAGTGTGAGTTTAGTCAAGTAGGCCATGGGCCTTTACATCATACGTTAAAATAGAGTGACAAAAACATGAACATAAAAATCCCCATAAACAGCCCATCTCCGCAGCTAAGCCTCACTAGCTCCACCTGCATCATCACCTGCTCACGTGTATCGCGTACACGATCATTGCCAAACACAAGTAGATAGGGTGAGCTAATAGTTAAAACATATAAAACATATATCACATATGCATATACATGTTAACCAGTACAAATAGTATAACAACAACACAATTCTTCTTTATACTGCTTGGCCACAACCATATCAAGTATCTTTTCTCTTTCCACAAAATCTTACTCTATTTCCATCACATGGCCACCACCATGTGCACTGATGCACTTAATGGAAGTCACGTTACCTTCCCTCCACATGGCCACTACCATGTATATTAAGTACATCAGGGACCTCGTTCCATTTCTTTCACATGGCTACAACCATGTTAACAGTCTTCTACATCTCCTATTAGGTATCTCGAAGCGCCTTACTGCTACACCTATCGGCCACAACCGATAGAGCACGTGCGGAAACCATGCTACGGATCACACACCGCAACGCCAGGTGAAGTTTCCAAATACGAACATAGTCTGCAACGTCCCAGGACTACCAAACTCGTCAGTGACTCACTGAGGAGGGCAATCCATCTGGACCCATTGGTACAGGCCACAACCAGCACACTTCACCAGCACACTCGCTAACCCAGGCCACAACTCAAGGTTCCTCGTGTTCATCCGCTATCCCGAGCCACCACTCAAGGAAGTCATTCCGGGCCACAACCCATAGAATGCCACGTGCTTATCCCTATCCTGAGCCACAACTCAAAGATACGTTCCGGGCCACGACCCATGGAACTCTAGCAAGCTCGCCATCGAGATATCTTAGGAACATTGTAGATCCCCCATCATCACTCAAACTCCAATCAATCCAATATTGCAACCATTTTGCTTTTGAACTTATCATCCATCCACCTCTGGGCTTAAACATCCATCTCTCGCCTAAGCATTCCAGTTCATCCCGCTCAGGCTAAGTTACCTCGCCTGAGCGAGCATCATACATGAAACCAACCACGAACCCTCGCTTAAGCGAGTCACACTCGCCTGGGCGAGATCACGTTTCGCTCAAGACTCCCCTCCCTCGTTTGAGCTGTGTGGTAAACCTCCATTAAAACGCTATTCGAATTCTCACTTAGGCGAGAGGCTCTCGCCTGAGCGAGACACATCATTGCCTAAACAACAAATCCCGCCTGCGCGAGATGTACAACCAACACACTCGAGGCACGCATGGATTCTCGCCTGGGCGAGTCACCCTCGCCTAAGCGAGATGGTCTGTTGCCCAAGACCAATTCGTCTCGCCTGAGCGAACTGCTCGAGCAGAGAGAGATTTATGAGTTCCTGCACGTCTCGTCTAGGCGAGCCTGACTCGCCTGAGCGAGAATTACAGGTTTTGGCACTGATTCACGCATGCACCCACTATTCCAGAGACCCAAAATACGACTCACACTTACCAATTCATTCAACACCAATTCATTAAACTTATGCACCTATTTGGACTCGAAATTATGCCCCAACAACACAACTTTGCACCATTGTAATACATACAGTTATAACCCCAAACTACACGTGCATTTTAGGCCAACATTCAATATAACAGTACCTAAACCCAAACCCTTAATTCCCTCATATGCAAAACGACAATTCATAACCCAATTCATCACAGATCATGCAAAACAACATCATAAGCATAGAAATTTGGCTTAGCTCCCCTAACCTGAAATTTCCCTGCTTAAAGCTTGAAATTGAGGGATTCCTTTGATCACCACATACTGACCGTACCACCACTTCCTTTTTCCCCTTCTACCTGACTCTCACTTCTCCCTTCACTCTCTATTTTCGTCCTCTCTCTAAAACCTCTCAGAAAACAACTTTCCAAACCTTATTCTCTGCTCAAAAGTTGCCTTTTATAGGTCTTAATACTTGGTAAGGTAAAAAAAACGAGACTGTGATTAACTTTCTTTTCTGCTTGGTCTTTACCACCCTTTCCTATTCAGCCCACAATTCATCTTTTAACAAAAAGAGTTAAATTTTGACTCACCCAAGTTCGGTCCCATGACCTTCCCAATGCCAAATCAAATCTAAACCACCAGGCCAACTTATGTTTCCTTCTAACACACACAACTCAAGCATTATCTCATACAAAAACGTGGCTCAACATATTATTAAAACAATAAAAACAAATAACACAAAATTGGCATACTTAGGACTCAAACCCAAGTCCTCTCACACAACTAAAGTACTCTCAACCACATGAGCTAACATTTTTCCACGTCATATTTAACATAATTTAATGTCATAAATGCACTAGCCTCCCGCATTTATTAATTAATTAATTATTTAATTAATTAAATTCTGCGGGTCTTACAACTATGACTTTTGGACTATGACTATAGAGAACTTCCTACGAAGCAAAGAAATGTGGTATTTGATAAAAGAAGGTATACCAACTCTTGCAACCAGAACAATTGAGGCACAACGAAAGACTATCGAAGAGGCCAAGCTCAAGGACTTGAAAGTCAAGAATTATCTCTTTCAAGCCATTGATAAAGAAATTCTTTAAACCATTTTGGATAAGAGCACTTCAAAATCAATATGAAGCTTTATGCAAAGGAAATATCAAGGGTCCACAAAGGTAAAACGTGCACAGCTTCAGGCACTGAGACGAGAGTTTGAGTTACTTGCTATGAAAGAAGGGGAGACCATTGATAGCTACATGGGCAGAACTCTCCATGTGGTTACCAAAATAAAATCAAATGGGAAAGCAATGCATGAAAGCACGATTGTTAGCAAAATACTCTGATCTTTAACGCCCAAGTTCAATTATGTTGTATGTTCAATTGAGGAATCAAATGATTTGGGTGTTATAAGCATTGATGAAATGCATGGAAGTCTTTTGGTGCATGAGCAACGCATGCAAGAATTCCAAACAGAGGAACAAGTCTTGAAAATGATTGATGATGATAGACCCCCCAAGGTTAGAGGAGGAAGGAATGCATTTCGAGGGGGACGCAACAGTAGAGGATGCAAGGGCACGGACAGACAATCGTTTAATAAAGCAACTATCGAGTGCTTTAAGTGCCACAAACTATGTCACTTTCAATATGAGTGCTCAGATTGGGAGAAAAAGGCTAATTATGCATAACTTGAAGAGGAAGACGAAGACGAAGAGCTCTTACTCATGGCATATGAAGAGTTGCATCAAACCATTCATGAAGAAATATGGTTTCTAGACTCTGGTTGCAGTAATCACATGACAAGAAACAAGGAGTGGTTTACCGAAATGGAAGAGGGATTATTGAGAACGGTAAAGCTCAGAAACAATATTACTATGACAATGGTAGGCAAAGGCAACATTTGTGTACAAATTAATGGTATCACACAGGTAATATATGATGTTTACTTTATCCCTGATCTTAAAAATAATTTATTGAGCTTCGGCCAACTTCAAGAAAAGGGGTTGTCCATATTAATACAACATGGCAGTTTTAAGGTGTTTCATCCAGAGAAGGGGTTAATCATGCACACAAGCATGAAGGGAAATAAGATGTTTTATGTAACAACCACTATAGCACCCAAAGATCCCATGTGCATGCAAGCAGAAACTGCCTCAGAAAAGGAAATCCACTTGTGGCATTATCGATTTGGTCACCTCAACTACAAAGGACTAAATACACTTGCATGCAAGAAGATGGTCATTGGGCTTCCATTGTTAAAATCCCTAAAAGAAATTTGTACCACTTGTCTCATTGGCAAGCAATAAAGAGATTCAATACCAAAGAAAAGCTCATGGAGGGCCACGCAACAACTTCAACTGATCCATGCTGATATTTGTGGTCCTATAACACCAGCCTCAAACAACAAAAAAATGTATATATTATACTTTATTGATGATTTTTCCCATAAAATCTGGGTCTATTTTTTGCAAGAAAAGTTAGACACATTCACCATGTTCAAAAGATTCAAAGCCTGTGTTGAGAAGGAAGTTGGTGCATCCATCACTTGCCTCTGAATCGATCGCGGAGGAGAATTTACTTCAACAAAGTTTGCAGATTTTTGCAAAGATCAAGGAATTGCAAGGCAATTAATCGTTGTCTACATGACTCAGCAGAATGTAGTTGTTGAACACAAAAATAAAACATTCATGAATGCAGTACGAGCAACATTGAGCGAAAGACAAGTCCCCAAAGTTTTCGGGCCTGAAGCAGCTAAATGGTGTGTCCATGTACAAAACAGAAGTCCAACTTCAGCAATGGACCAGAGAACTCCATAGGAAGCATGGAGTGGTGAAAAACCAAATGTTGATTACTTTCGGGTGTTCGGATGCTTAGCACATGCTCACGTACCAGATCACAAAAGAAGCAAGCTTGATGACAAGAGCAAACGATGTGTCTTTCTTGGTGTCAGTGATGAAAGTAAAGCATACAAACTATTTGATCCTACAGCAAAGAAAAAATACATTAGATTGGGAGGAAGACCTAAGTATAAGAGAAGACCAAGAATCTGCACAACAAGAAGGAGTCAGCATCGACGATCCCAGATCACAACCAGACAACGATAAGCAAGACTGCCTAGTTAAAGGGAGGGCAATACGGCACAGAAGAAAACCAACTTGGATGACAGATTATACAAACTTCTCTATCGAAGAAGCAAATCTAATGGTGCTAATGATGGTTGTTGAACATGATGGTGACCCTCACTCCTATGAAGAAGCCTCTCAAATCTTAAAGTGGAGAGAAGCAACAAATGCAGAGATCAAAGTAATCGAGAAAAACAAAACATGGGAACTAACTGATGTCCCAAAAGGAGTCACACCTATTGGAGTTAAGTGGATCTTTAAAACCAAGCTTAATGAACGTGGGAACATAAAGAAGCACAAGGAACGGTTGGTGGCTAAAAGGTACTCATAACAGTATGATGTGGATTACACTAAAGTACTTGCCCCAGTAGCAAGGCTTGACATAGTGCAGATACTATTAGCCATAACAGCTCAACATGGATGGGAGGTACTCCAACTTGACGCCAAGAGTGTTTTTCTCCATTGTGAACTCAAGGAAGAAATGTATATACAACATGACGGTTTTATCAAAGAAGGACATGAAGAAAAGGTCTACAGATTAAGAAAGGCCCTTTACGACCTCAAACAAGCTCCAAGAGCTTGGTATAGCAAAATTGAAACATACTTTGCAAAAGAGAATTTCGAAAAATGCCCTAATGAACATACTCTGTTTACTAAGAAAATTGAAGGCAACATTTTGATAGTTAGCCTTTACGTGGATGATCTTATTTTCACAGGAAACAACAGAAGAATATGTGAACAATTTAAAAGCCTCAATGATGTGAGAGTTTGATATGTCTGATTTGGGAAAGATGCGACATTTTCTTGGGATAAAAGTAATTCAAAGTTTTGTCGGGATCTTTATATGCCAACGGAGATATGCTCAAGAAATACTAGCACAATTCAACATGACAGATTGTAATCCAGTAAGAAACCCAATAGTTCCAGGAACCAATCTGTCAAAAGATGAAGATGCCACTGGAGTAGATGCAACAAAGTTCAAACAAGCAGTGGGTTGCCTCATGTATCTAACAGTGACTCCCCCTGACTTAATGTTTGGGGTCAGCCTGATCAGTAGATTTATTTCTAATCCAAAAGCATCTCATTGACCAGCAACAAAACAAATTTTTAGATATGTGAAAGGAACTACATAGCACAAGATTTTTTACAAAAATGAAAGGAAAAATGCAAATCTTATAGCCTATACTGATAACAACTATGCAGGTGACTTAGATGATCGCAAAAGTACTTCTGGTCTAGTGCTTGTAATGGGGTCTGGAGCTGTGTCGCGGGCCTCAAAGAAGCAACCCGTTGTAAGCTTATCCACCATTGAGGTGGAATACATTGCAGCAACATCTTGTGCTTGCCAATCTATTTGGATTAGAGTAGTTCTAGAACAACTTCGAGTTGAAGAGAAGGAAACAGCTGGTACAGTCATATTATGTGACAATAATTTCACATTCAATTGTCCAAGAATCCCGTCTTTCATGGTAGAAGCAAACATATTGTAGTACAATTTAATTTTCTCAAAGATTTGGTAAAAGATGAAGTTGTGAGATTAAGTTATTGCAGTTCTGAAAACCAAGTTGCAGATATAATGACAATACCTTTAAAATTTGAAAGGTTTGAAAAGCTTCGTGACATGCTTGGAGTAATGAAGATCAATGAGTGGGTGCATGGTGAGAAGTGATGCGTAGTGCAGGTGAGTGATTCATGAATGTGAGTGCATGGTGAATGGTTTGTTTACTGTGAGTTAAGAGTGTCGTGTGATGCATGAATGCATGGGTTAGTAAGTTTAGGTTTTGTTTGATTTAGTTAGTGAGTGAGGTTAGTGTTTAGGTTAGTTAGTATTTTGTAGGTGTTATGTGAGGGGTGCGGGTGTGAGAATGGTGAGATAAGTGGGTTAGTGATGTGATGTGGGGTTAGGTGATTTTAGTGGTGTGTGTTAAAGAGTTATGTGAGTTGTGCGGATGTGAATTAATGTAGGAACTTTTAGAGGGATAATGATACTACCATTCTTAATTTTTTTTACTTTTATTTTTAATTTTTTAACATAATTTAGTGTAGATTGTTGATTAATGTATTATTATTTAAAAAAAACAATGATCTACACTAAATTATATGAGAGAACAAAAAATGAAAATAAAAAAATAAGAGTTATAATAATATAATTATGAAAGAAAAGAAATTGACACGTGGCATTATAAGAATAAGTTAGGATTTTGAGTGTAAAAGAGAAAAAACAGGGGGTGAGATTAGTATTTAGAAATTGAGTTCATAAAGGAGTGGTGAAAAAAAGGAGAATAGAAAAAAGTATTTTCATTATTTTTAACTTTTAATTAACTAAATTAATTATTTTTTCTTTAATTTTTTTATACACTTTATTTCACTTATTTTTATATTTTTATTTATTATTTACTATTTACTATTTTTTATTTTTTATGAAAATCATTTTATTTATTTGGACGAAATTGATGGTTTACAATAATCTAGTTCAAAATAAATGAATTCAGCAACAATAATAATAAATAAATAATAGTGATATATTTTTAAGAGATTGTTTATAAAATCAAATTTGGGCTAGTCCATCTCGACTAGGGATGTCAAAAATATTCATACTCGTGGGTATTTGCGGATAAAACCCACAATGGGTAGAAAAAGAATATTAAAAATGGATACCCGCTACCCGCGGGTATGAGTATTTTTGATACCCGCATGTTAATAGGGCGGGTATGGGTATTATAGTATTCGTACCCGTGGATACCCGTACCCGCTAAACTTTAATTCACAAAAATATCCATATATATATATAGTAAAAAACATTTTGATCTAATATTTTCTAAGCTGCACATCTTATCTTCTTTTGTCTTCATTCTTCTAGCTTCAAGTATTGGTATGTTGTCTTCTTCCAAGTACACCCCTTCATATTCTTCTCTTTCCCTTCTTTGAAATTGCGCATATACATCAAATACAGTGACATTTATTGTATGCTTGTTGTCAAATGATGAATCAAAATAAGAATACTTGGCACGTGACAGTTGGGATTTATTATTTGATTTTTTTTTCAAAAATCAATCGGAGAAAGTGTGCTTGTTGATCAAAACATTAATTAAAGAATATTCATTGTGTTGAACGTTATTTTATATTTATTTTTATAATTATTTGGACTTGTATGGACTTGAGTTTATTTGAACTTTGTTTAAAATTTATGACAGTGATATATTTTATTTTATTTTATTTGAATTTATTGTTAAATATTTATTTTTTAAATAATTTTGTAAATACCCGGGGGTACCCGTGGATATGAAAAAAATAGACGGGTACCCGCATAACGGATACCCGACGGATATGGTTACGGGTACGGGGCAAATATTTATCTAACGGGTAGGGTACGGGGGAACTGCTACCCGTACCCTACCCGCCCCGTTGACAACCCTAATTTCGACCTTCAACCTAACCCAACTAAAATTTAGATTGAAAATTTGGATTGGATTTATATATGAAAATCTGGATCTAGAGACTGGATATCCAATCTATAAAATATATAAAATGTATATTAGATTGAAATCCATATTTGATAAAATGGATTTTAAATGAATTGGATTTTTAATAAAATAGATCTTAAATGGAGTGTATCAAAACAAAAGTGGATCAGATCAAGAAATATAGATTTTTTGTCCACCCGTACATGAGTCGTTTAAATTTTGAAATTAATATTTTAATTAATTTATTGTATGTGTGTTGAAAGAAAGTAATGTTGAATGTATGATATATCATATATTAAAAATGTGAAAATAGAAAAATTAAGTGTGTTAAAGTAAGTAGTCACATTTTAATTCAGTGAGGAAAAAGGTGTTAGAAATAATGACATTTTATTATCTATATGGAGAGCTCCTCTTATTGTGACTTTTATTCAGACAATAAGAATATTTATTTTGGCTTATTTAAATTTGGTGATATATTTCATTATGGATATAATTAGTAATTGATCTTCCTCACTTCTGATGTCATATGTGGTGTCAAGTATGAAGTTTGGTCCCATGTAAGTAGACAAATAATCTTCATTATGAAATAGATGAAATTGGACCTTGTACAAACGCTACCCAAATCTCAAGACCTAAAACCAACTCCTCCAAATGAGCGAACATCGAGATATATGGGCAGATCCTCAAAATTATATGTGCATGTCATTATCTTTTATCTATTAATATCTTTATCGATATCTTTAGGTTCAATAACCATATATATATATATATATATATATATATATATATATATATATATATATATATATATATATATATATATATATATATATATATATATA
>Ga0214542_1002087_pt1 | contig 41395 bp, 24 predicted proteins | sample CNSS1metaG_FD_160096 | JGI IMG/M metagenome (GOLD analysis project Ga0214542, IMG submission 160096) | Root nodule microbial communities from cowpea collected in UCLA plant growth center, Los Angeles, California, USA - CNSS1 | ecosystem: Host-associated > Plants > Roots > Nodule | place: USA... | reverse complement strand
CTATCGAGTTTACAACCTACAAACAAAAAAGCTCGTCATTAGTCGAGATGTTGAAATTGATGAAAATGCTTCTTGGAATTGGGAAGAAGAAAAAGTTGTTAAAAGCAACACTTTAGTCCCAGTGCAAAAATATCAAGAAGAAATTCAAGAAGAGGCAGAAGCTTCAGGTATGCCTTATCCACCTCCACTAGAAGATTCTTCACCAGAGTCCACTCCAAGACGAGTAAGATCTTTGGTAGACATATACGAAACCTGCAATATGGCCATGATTGAGCCTAATTGCTATGAGGAAGCATCAAAGCAAGAAGTATGGGTCAAGGCTATGGAATAAGAGGTTAAAATGATTGAGAAGAATAACACTTCCTAAATGGAGTGCTCGAAGAAGAGATTTATGTTGAACAACCTCAAGGCTTAATCAATAAAGGCAATGAAGGCAAAGTACTAAGACTAAAATAAGCCTTATACGGCTTGAAGCAAGCTCCTCGAGCATGGTATAGCAAGATTGATCAATACTTCATCGATCAAAGATTCAGGAGGAGCAAAAGTGATCCAACTCGAGTACTGCACAACAAAAGACCAAATTGCAGATATTTTTACAAAGGCACTACCAAGACCAAGGTTTAAACTACTACGCGCTATGCTTGGAGTTACTGAATTTACATCAAGGAGGAGTATTAAAGTATAATGCAAATTCTAGAACAATCTAGAAAAATCTAAGATAGAGTTATTGAAATGTAATGAAACTTTTAGAGTATTGGAGAAAAGTTTAGGATAGAAAGACAAGTCAAGAACATTTTACTATGTAGAAAAGTCTAGAACTATTTGCTCAAGTTCTAGCTAGAAGTTTCTAGAATAACCTATGGGTCTATGAATACCCCATTTATCCTACCATTTGTAAAATCAAGAACAACTAACACAACATCCAATACAACTACTCTCAACTACAAAATAAACTTCTTCCAACTACAACTTCCACATTCTACTATCTCCACAATATTCTCTATCCCATCAACTATTCCTTTCACAAACTCAAAATACTATCATTATGTATGAACATGGAGCTTCCAACAAATGAATAAAAAATATTCAAAGAAACCTGAAACATATTTTCAGGTGAGAGAGCATTTAGAGTGAGAATTGTTTTTCACGTCTGTTGAGTTTAGGAGTGTGGTAGACTAAGTTCTTCTATTTGTTTGTGCATATGGCAAGGCAAGCTGGCCCAAAGAGACGACATTTCGGTCCAAGTAAAGAGTTTGCAATTAGAGAGTTGTGCTTTTCATTAGGAAATGTTGCTTGTAAATAGTGGGCTAATCCATAAAATGTGGCTTAAAATACACTAAAAATAAAACCTTTAGGTTAGAAATATTCCATCCCTCCGTTTTTGACTGAAAATGCAAAACTTAGTTCCAAAAATGCAAAAATTTGACTTTTCCTCCCTTTGATTTTAGACTGACAATGCCAAGATCTCACAAGGTTAAAAATGTGAAGTTTTGAAAAACACATACATAAAAATCGTTGCCTTTTATAAGGATTTTAAGCAACGATTTTGAAATTGTTACCATATTGAAAACCCTGGCCTATTACCTATAGTTATGCTCACCTAGACTACGCCTAAAACAATGTTGTGTAAACTTTAGCCCACGATTTTTGTGGTTTAACTCACAATTTTGTATTGTTGCCTAAAGCGATTTTTGTTCAAGTGTGTTTTTTTATGTTGTTGTTGCTGTTGTGTTTTTTCTCAATGCTACTACTGTTGTTTATTTGCTACTATTGCTATTTTTCTTTTGTTGTTGTGGTTGTTGTTTATAATTGCAATGCTGATGTTTGTATTATTTGGTTTAGTATTTATGGGAGTTATATGTTAAAAGCTTTAGGTGTAAGGAAATAATACTTGGATTATGATATGAAGTAATTATATGATGAGTTGTGGTATGTTTGATCTTGCGATGAGATTATATGTATATGTGTACATATGTGATGTGACAATATGAATTCTCTGATAACTGTAAAGCCATGATGGTTCTTTTACCCAAAGGTTTTTGTTGACTCATGGTAAAAGGGTTTCTTTCAGGCATGAGTCTTTGGCATGAGCTTAGTAAGAGTGCTCTTACCCAAGGCTTTGTCGAGAGGGTAGAGTTGTTGCTTGTAAGTCTATGGAAAGCAAGGGAAATGACCTTTCCAAGAGGCGTTGTTGCGTAAGAAAGGTAGAGTGGTTGGTTATGAGAGAATGGCATATCGTTGGATATTACTTGGTGGTAATATGTCGATGACTACATGTCTTAGTTTTGGGAACATGTGATGGGTTGTTATCTTTGTCAAGTTATGCATATGTTGGGATAATGCAAGGTGAGATTTACATGGGGAATGCACTATTATATGATGTTTTTTTGTTAGCTCACCCTTGCTTTTATGCGTGTTTGTATTTGTGCAATGATCGTATAACGTGTGTGTTATACGGGAGTAGATGTTGATGTAGAGACTAGTGGAAAGGCATAGTGTGAGGAGCTGTGGTAAAGCTTCTTGGGAAGCTTTATGAAAAGATTTTGGAAGTGGTTAATTTTGAATAAGTCAATTGTAGTTTGACTTGTTTTGAGTTTTTTAAACTTGTGATAAGCTTTGGTTTAGACAACTTAAACTGGTTTGGTTGCTTTCATTAATGCTTTACTTGATAATAAAGTTTCATTCGGATGAACATTTTGGAAAGTAGCTTTCAATGAAAAAAAAAGAAAGTGTGAAGTGTTCCTATTTAATACGATGTATCAGAATTTAACTTTGAAATTTTGACAATTTTAAACTTACACGTAGCATCTCGAAGGGGGTGTTACACTATTCATCAGTCCATCTTCATCTTCTTTTTTTTGGTTTAATGTGTTTTTGGTCCCTTAACTTTTAGTGAATTTTGAAATTAGTCCATTTCGAAACTTTGGACCAATTTAGTCATCCATCTTTAGAAATATGTGAATTTAGTCCTTTTAATCAAATTTTGTTAGGTTTATTTGATGTTTTGTACGCATTTTAGGATTGTATTTGAGTTGTTTATACTATTTGACACATTTTTGCTTTAATGTTAAGTCAAATACTATTGTGAAACGTGTCAAATAAACTTAACAAAATTTGATTTAAAGAACTAAATCCACGTATTTCGAAAGATGAAAGCCTAAATTGGTTCAATGTTTCGAAATAGACTAATTTCAAAATTCATTGAAAGTTAATGGACCAAAAACATATTTAACCATTTTTTTTTCACGAGAATGGCCCTTCCACATACTACATAATTGATGGAGACTATTACTGGTTTACATGCATTTTGTTTCTTTCGATCACTGTTTAAGTAACTCACTAAGCTATGCCTCACTTAAGAACTAAAACAAAACTAGACCTATTGTTTACTTGTCCTAAACTTGTACTATGACTATTTAAGCTATCTAAGAACATTAGTTTACTCTACAGCAATCTATTCTAATATATGACCTACTACTACATCTATCTATTAAGCTAGAATACTTAACATACTAAGACACTAATATCTAAACAAAAAATCTATAATCTTAGGCTATTCTAAAGCTAATTCTAAGACTAACACAAAATAAACTAATTAAGCTCAATTCGTAAAACTAACCTCAAATGCTCTTTAAACTAAATTTAGACTAAAACTAAGAATTAGAAGTTAAATATACCTAAAACAATGTATTCAGACAAGCGACTTATCAAAATAAGCATTCTCATTTCTTCATATTTGGGAAGAAAGATACACATGGTCAATCATGTAAATGATTATGGATAACCATTTAGTGGTAACCTTAAAAGAATTTTTAATCACACATATAGTCAAATCTATCCTTTATGCTAAATATTATTGATTTGATATAACTCATCATCATAAGAAATCATGCTAGTTAATATCCACATAATCCATTGATGTACAAAAAGATAGAAATAGGTAACCATAAAATTGAACATGGATAACCAATTATTGAAAGCTTTAACACTTCTTTACATCATAAATGTCGAGTAAATTTTTGTAAACTTTTGAAGCATGTACACGAAAACAAAAACACTATTTAATAGCCTAATATAACATTGCAAATCATAATGAGCCCCATAATTTGCAAAGATGAAATAATTCATCAAATTAATGTATTTTAAATTTTTGACATTTGAATTGGTTACAAGTTATTTACAGTTGGCATATATCTTGAAGCTGCAAAGCCATGGGATGCTACATTTCCTATAAGAATAGTAATGGCCTTCAAGGCCTTTCTTTGTTCTTGAGTGAAAGTAGAATTTAAGATACTCTACACAAAATGTTGGGAAATCAAGAATATCTACAAAAGAGAATCAAGAAAATTAGAATGGAAAAGAACAACAAATAAAAAAAAGAAACACTCAACAAATAATTAAGATTTAAGGAATCATAGGTATGTGGAAATTGAAAAAATTGGGAAGTATCAAACTTCCGAGAACCAATTTCCAAAATGCATACATGCACGTACACATACAAAAGAACATGTAGATATTACTTATGATACATATTTCAACCTAGGGATTAATATATTGAAAGAATTAACAATTCCTAGATGAATTTAAGTAACACAAATTTTTCCAAATAGTTGTTAGCCTCACAAATATCTTTTTTATCTTCTTCCAACAACATATGTGCAATAAAGACAATTAAATACAATTGAGTGAGAAAAGAAGATATGACAGTTAACACTAAACTATAGAAGAGAAAATAGTTGTGCAATGAAATTCCGAGGATATCTAAGCTCATTAATAAAATATCTCACAAGCATGGTTAAGGAATTAATTGACCCTTAGAATCTTCAAAAGCATAAAAAAAATGTTAGATAAAGGCATCAATTTTCATGCTACAATGCAAGAGATAAAATTGTAAGGAAAAAATTGACCTTCACTAATATATTATATTAATTTATTTAGCTATCCAATCAGAATGATTTCTTTTAAAATGAAATTGCATAAAATCATTTTCATTGTCATTGCATGGTGAATACAAAATATTACCACTATTTGCCCTTCAATGACATCCACATTTGTTTAAAATATTAATAAATGCTTGGTGTCAAGTGGATGTATCCTCAAAACCAATGTGAGTATCACTAGTGCAGAAAAGAGGTTTGGCCGCGGTTATTTTTGACTTCGGTTTCAAACCCAAGGCATATATTGGCATGGTAAAAAGGTAGTTGTTTATGCCTCAGTTATGACCCGAGGTATATTCGAGGGTTACTACATTGGTTCCCTCCATAATCGAGGCTGAATGGGCATAAAGAAAATGAAATTTACTTTCTACCTCAGGTCTGGATCCATCTGAGGCAGAAAGTGAGATATACTTCCTCGATTGTGTCCCAACCGAGGCATATTAGCTATTAAAAAACAAAATCAAAATTTTTGCCAATTACTAGATCTTTCCAAATTTGGGTGGCTGCTGAAAAAACTTGCATCAGATACCAGTATCATATGCACAAAATTCAAAATAACAAAATAATACAACATCGATACTTCAAACTTTACCTATTTAAAATTCATTTTCGAAGAACTACTTCCTAATCCTCTATCAGCAAAATTCAATATCTCAAGGGAACATACAAGAGAATCATATCCATCCTCCACAACCTATCGAAAAAGATGAGACCTTGAGCAGAAGAATATGGAATAAGTAACACAAATAAGACAAAGATTGAAACATGGGAGTAAGGATGAATACTGTAACAATTGGACTCAACCTGATCTATATACAATATGCATGCCTAATAAGGTAAATGTACTTTGTTCTTAGTATACTTTTCAATAGCAGAAGGCTTATAAGAGCCAACAATAATCCCCAAGAGATGAATTTTATCTGGATATCTTACTTTTTTAAGCAAAAAGCAAACATATTGTCACCAAACTTTTCTTCCTTCTGCTCACATGATCACCTAGAAACGATGTAGTTTGCCGTTGGAAGATAGCCACCATAATCGAAAAGCCTCAGTAAGTCTTGGTACTGATAGTGTATATCACCTACATGAGCAACATGGGATTCATAAAATTCCACAATTGCTTACCCGTTGTCGGAGTTCACCTCTCTTAACAATAAAGTCCTTATTGATTAAGAAAATTTAGGTACAAAATTGTAACAAAATTAAATAAACATGAAGGTAACTATGCTAAAATTTGAATATAATTTGAAGGTAATAGATCCTAGCACATTGCCTCCATCTACATAAATTTTAGGCTCTCTCTTCACTTTAATTTTTGAGGCCAACTTTAGGTGCATATACTAAAACATTTCATGATTAGAAAAAGGAGCGAGGCATATTCCACTTGGAAAGCCATCACATATGCCTCAGTTATAAAAGACCTGAGACATAAAAGTCTGCCAACAGTTTAGAAATATCAAAGCAGCGAGAAAAATAAAAATTTTGAGTTGTTTATTCCTCGGTTTTGCGTAGAACCAAGGCATAAAAGTTCAAAAAAATTACAAAAGAATCATCACGTCTTCATATGCCTCATTTGTGCGTGAACTGATGCATATAGGGCGTTGTAAAAAGTCCATTCTGCACTGGTGTATAATGCTTATTTTTTTAAAGGAAAATTAAAGGAAAAAAATAAATCTTTTTTCAAATATTTAAGAAAAATATTGAATAAAAAAGTGGATAATGATAAAAATTAATTAACGGTTTTAAAAACTAATTCATTAAATAATTTTTAATAGTTAATTAATTATTATTAAATTAAATAAATAAAAGTAAACGTGGATGATGATATTTAAATTAAATGGTTTTATTGGGTGGTTGTGGTTAACAAGTATAAAGGTACAGTTGTGTGTGGTTTTGTTTGATTAAATTGATTCAATCTTGTTATCATTCCAAAGTAATTGCAATGGCGAATGATGAGATCTTGGTATTAGAGGGAGAAATGAGGAAGGAGTTGAGCTTGATGAGGAAGACATTCTATTCGAATAAAGAAATCTTTCTTTGTGAACTTATCAACAATGCTTCTAGCGTAAGTTGTCATTCAAATTTGATTTTGTATTTGTACATTTTTTTTTTTGTAATTGTTATTAGCTAACGTATGTTTGCACAGGCTTTGGATAAAATCCAATTTGAGAGATTCACAAAAAAGAGTATTTCAAATGATGAATTAGTTATTAGATTGATCCCTCACAAGGTTAACAAAACACTTTCTATAATCGACAATGGTATTGGCATGACCAAAACAAGTACGTAGGTGGCGATGTTCCATTTTCATTTGCTTTGCATCTTATTAATTGTAGTCATGCGTGCGTGTGTTTGTTTGTTTGTTTTAGATTTGCTCGATGATTTGGGTGTTGGCTTTTACTCTGCTTATTTGGTTGCTCACAAGGTTATCATTACCTCTAAGCACAATGACCATTATCAATATATTTGGGACTCTCAATCTAGTTCCTCTTTTACTTCAATCGAGGATATCAATGACCAACAACTCTTAAGGGGAACTAAAATCACCCTATTCCTTGAAGATGATCAAGTACACAAATTAAGTCATTCCTATTTTTATGTTATTTCTTTTGTTTAGTTTAAGACATTCCCATACTTTATGTTATATCTTTTGTTCACTTATTATTGTCAACAGTTGGAGTACTTGAAAGAGACCACCATCAAGAATCTTATTAGAAAAGACTGCCAAAAAATTACCCATCCTATTTACCTTTGGAGTGAGAACACCAAAGGCCATTGGCAACTCATTAACATTTGGTTGCATGACCAAGAGATGCAAACTAAGTTTGTGGCTCAAAATCTTGGGAATCACTTACCAGATCATCTTGTATTCAACACTCTTTTCAAATTGCCATTGAAATCTATTAAGAGATTTGGATGCCTATGCAAATCATGGGCTCTCTTATTGGAAAATTCTAATTTCATGAACCACTTTCGCATTAACTTCATATCTAACAAACATTCTTACTATGACGATACAACTCTCTTACTATGCCTCACTTTATTTTACAACAGGATTAATTATAAGTCTTCCTTATATTCACTTTTTGGTAAGAAGTTTCAGAATATAGAAATATTAAATTGGCCAAATCCACATATAGAAGGTCACGGTCCTGGATGTTTTTTTGTGGGTTCTTCTAGTATTAATGGAATTATTTGCTTCTACCTACGAGATACAGGAATTGTGCATTTATGGAATCCTTCTACCAATGAATTTAAAGTCACTCCTCCTAGTCCAATTGAGGATGTACCATATTATATCGACAAACTAATTTCATATAATGGATTTGGATATGATTGTGCTAGAGATGATTATAAGGTAATTAGAACTATATATTATTTTGAAGTAACCGACTTGGATGAGGATAACCATGGAGAATGGGATTTTGTAGCATTATCAGAGATTTATAGCCTAAGAAGTAATTCTTGGAGGAAAGTTGAAATTGATGCCGATCTTTCATGCCAGGGTTTAAATAATAAATTATACTTAGATGGAATGTGTCATTGGTTGACTGATTATGGGAAATGTTTGGTATCATTTGACTTAAGTAACAAGGTGTGTTATACGATCCCTACACCTTTAGATATACCCGAAGAAATGTACAATGATTTTAGTATTTATTTGGTGAACAAATACTTATTTCTCTTAAATGGGTCAATTGCTTTGATGTCCAAGTATGGAGATACAACTATATTTTACATATCAATTTTGGTTGAACTCGGGAAGAAGGAAACATGGACTAAACTCTTCACTATTGGACCAATACCTCCACTTTCGTTTCCTATTGGAGCAAGGAATATGGGCAATATACTCTTCCAAACAGTTGATGGTGAACTAGCTTGGTTTGACTTAAGTACTAACCTAATTGATAAACTTGATGTCAATGTAGATAGAGGTAAATGCCAAATAATAGTTTATAAGAAAAATATTCTTCCAAATAGTTAATTTTTTTCTTGTTTTCATCTAAGTGACTTATGAGTACTTATTTGAACTTTCTCTCACAAATACTCAAAGTGATTGTTAATTTCGCATTGTACTTCTATTGCTTTACGGTCCCTGTTGTGGCTAGGTGAAAACTGAAAATATTAAAAGATTTCCTACATTTTTAGACATTGTAATAAATATTTCTATCCCACTTACTCAATGTCCTTTGTGAATATAGCCAACTATCCCATGATAGTGTTAAATTGTCTACAATTTTGTAACTTGCTTTGTATTTACATTGAAGTTGTTTATTGGGATTTACCTACAAGTATGTGCTAATGTCCCATCTTAATTCAAGTGTTCAATGTATGTAAACCATTAACTTGAATTACTTTTAGATCTCATGTTAATTTTTTATAAATGGTTTGAATTTTGTTTTATTTGAGATACTTTAATTAACAAAGTTAATGAATCCTCCATAAGATATACATAAATTATCTATTTAATTAATTTACTGATTAATTTTAGACTCTCCGTTTGCATGTCTTAGGGTCAATTTTATTTGTCATTTGAATTTTTTTTCCTTTTATAAAAATTGAAAAATAAATGTAGAATCATGTTTTGTATTTTATGAGAAAATAAAACAAAAAAAACCTCTCAAACCCGAACGTAATAATTATGAGTCATTGAAAGAAAAAACCTTTCGGTAACAATGAAATTTTGTTGAAAAATCATAACATCCACTCAATTGGTTATGCTCCATTCCCATAAAAGAATGCAACAATATGTTTTATTCATATTTTCATGGTCATGGTTGTGGCCTTGGTTGTGGCCTTTTGAGTTATCATGATTTAAATAAGATGAAAATATACATGAAATAAGATGAAAATATAAGATATCATGGTCATAAAGGAAATAAGATGAAAATATACATTGTGATGATAAAAGGTCATTTGAGTTGTACTTGTGGTATACCAAGACATTTTAAAAATAAGGAAAAGAACATAGAAACATAATTTGTTATAAAGATGCTGATTTTGATTATGGACATATCAATGCTACTTTATATTGTTGTTTTCTTTACTAAACCAGATGGAAACATTGATCACCTCATTGATGAGAATGTTAAGAAATATTTTTTTTTTCTTTTTGTAAAATTGTGAGAGAAGTCTCTACGTGATGAAGTTTTTAAAATTTAACTTAAGGTAAATTTTCTTAGGTATTTTTACAATATTGATTTAAAATATGTATGTCTAATGTTGGTATTATATATGGGTATAAAAAACAATTTTTCTTTTGTATTATAGAATGTATATGTGAACTGAGTGTATAATAAGCATTTATTATTATATAGATCTTATATAGTAATTGTTATATAAGTGTAAATCGAGATATCCAAATACCAATATTCTACATTATACATATATACTACAAATGGATATCTTTCAAGTTAATGATATATTAAAATATACATATAAAGTTTTGATTTTGTTATACTATACATATACACATATAAAGGTTCCAAGTTTTTCGGAGTTGATGTTTTATACTTAGTTTATTTGATATTATATATTGTAGAGTTGATTAATTTTTGGTGGTACCTATAATGAGTTGAGGGTAATAATTAAATTAAAATTAAATTTTATATATATATATATATATATATATATATATATATATATAATCTTTTGGTATGCAATGTTGTATAGAGTAATAAATATACTGTGTTTATTGATAGTGCAACAAATCATGCATTTCTCAAGTGTAATAATTTTTCTACTCTCTCTTGTTTAGTTATTCGAAAAGTCAATATTAGCATTATCTATGGTACTACAAATATATTTGAAGGCTTCAGAAAAGCTATTATACTTCTACGAAGAAGTTTAATAAAAACATATTAAGTTTCATGGATATTTGTCTAAATGGATATCATATCAAGACAAACAATGAAGGAGATATGAAATGTCTTTATATTACTAGAATTGAGTTGAAAAAAAATAGTGTATTGGAGAAATTATCAACCTTCTCTTATGGCTTGTACTACACGTATATTAATGTAATTTAAATGCATGTCATTGTAAGCCAGAAGCTTACAAATCAAAATGAATTCCTTGTTTGACATGACCAGTTGGGTCATCCTAGATCTATTATGATGTGAAAATAGTTGAAAACTCATATGGACACCCATTTAAAAGTTAAAAACTTCTTTAGTGCAATGAGTTCTCATGTACTGCATGTTCACACAGGAAAGTTGATAATAAGACCATCATTAGAAAAATTTGAAATGAGTCAATCTCATTTTTAGAACGAATACAGGGTGATATTTACGGTATAATACGCCCATCATGTGGATCATTTAGATATTTCATAATTTTAATTAATGCATCAACTAGATGGTCACTTATTTTTTTTATTATCAACTGAAAAAGATATTGACAAAGTTATTAGCACAGTTAAGAGGTAACTTACTATATTATCTAATTAAGGAAATTTGTCTTGATAATGTTGATGAATTTACATCTCATGCTTTTAATGAGTATTATATATCATCCAAATATAAACTTCAAGTTCCAAAACCAATTTTACATTTCAAAAACTAATAAAATATTGTTCTCCAATACATAAAAGTAAAATCGTAAAAATGCCATAAAATAGTTCTCCCAAGCTAGCCCCTCTCCGACTCTATGTCTTGCCAGCACCACCTGCAACATCATTTGCTTCTGTGTAACGCGTTACACGATCATCGTCAAACACAAATATATATACACACACACACACTCACACAAACACACACATACACAAACAAACACTCATCAAAGGAACTCTATCCTTTTATTTCATATCACATGGCCACCACCATGTTATCCATGCTCTACATCTTTGGATGGTAACCTCAAGATCCCCTTTGCTGACACACCTACGAGCCACAACTTGTAGAACACGTGCTGGAAACCTATTATGGACCACACTCCGTAACGCTAGGTGGAGTTTCCAATACAAACCGTAGTTCGTAATGTCCCAAGACTACCAAACTCACTGACCTACATCGAAAATGGCAATCTCTCATACACCATGATATTTTTATTTTAGTTTTATCGTTCTTTTAATTAAACTCCACACTTTTTTACCTACACCTTTGAAAAAATATATAAAAATTTAAAGCTGAAAAATAGTTTTATTTCTTTCAATTTTTTTCCTTACCTGGTTGCTTGTTTCATATGACATATTTTTAAATAAATGAAAAATGCCTAAAAATACAAATAATTTTCAAAATTAAAAGCTCAAATCAACATTCTCAAATAGTTTCTTTATAAGAACTATATGATCCCTAATTCTCCAATATGAATTGATATTTATAAGAACTACATGATCCCTAATTCTCCATTATGAATTGATATATATAAAAACTCAAATCAACATACCTCGTCTATATGAAAAAGTTAAAATAAGTAGGAAGTGGTAGTAAATCCAATGGAATAAGAGGATTAAAACCATAAACAACCTCAAATTGAGAGATCTTAGTAGTCCTATGGACTACCCTATTGTAAGCAAACTAAATATGGGGAAGATACTCATCCCAAGATTTGTGGTTACCCTTCAAGTTTGCTCTTAAAATAGTGGGAGACCAAAAACAAAGTCCATGCTAATATCTTCCCAAAGAGTTGAAACAACATGCAAGGGGAGGCATTGTCCTAAACATATATTGTAAATATGAGATGCATTTATGACAATGTCTTTGAACATCCTTCCTCATATATGACTAAAAGAATTTTTCCTTAAGTAAACTAAAGGTCTTTTCTACCCCAAAATTGCCCATAAGACCCCCTTCATGTGTTTCTTTGGCTAGGATTTTTCTACGTGAACCTTGGAGTATGGAAAATTTTCTTTCTTTAAACAAATACCCCTCATTCACATAAAAACCCCTTTGATCTCTCTCTAAACACTCAACATAGGTGGAGGAAAACATATAATATTAAGCATACATTTCTAGAATGTTGTTAAATCTAAAAACTTGGGCTTCCAATTTTGAAAATAAGATGTGTCTCTTAGACAAGGCGTTAACCACCACATTACTTTTGCCTTTCTTGTACTTAATCACATAGGGAAATTGTTCCAAGAATTCCATCCACTTAGCATGTCTATTGTTCAACTTGCGTTCACCCTTCAAGTATTTAAGTGACTTATGGTCACTATGAATGAAAAACTCATTGGACACTAGGTAGTGTTCCCAAGTTTGAAGGGTTCTTACTAAGACATACAACTCTTTGTCATAGGTAGGGTAGTTGAGGGAGGCACCAAGTTTTTCACTATAGTAAGCAATTGGGTGACCACCTTACGACAATATTGCACTTGTAAGATCTGTGAAATTTAATTAATTAAGTAAATAATTAATTAATAAATGCGAGTAGGTAGTGTATTTATGACATTAAATTCTAATGGGTATGACGTAGAAAAATATTAGCTCAAATGGTTGAGAGTACTTTGATTGTGTGAGAGGACTTGTGTTTGAGTCGTATGTGTGCTATTGGTGTGTTAGTTGGCTTATTTTTATTTTTAAATTACACATGGCCGTGTTGGGTGATAACATGATTGTAAAAGTGTGTGAATTGGCATGAAACATTATTTGGCTTGGTGGTTTAGCTTTGATTTGGCATTGGTAAGGTCATGGGTTCGAACCTTGGTGAGTCAAATTTAACTCTTTTTGCTAATTAAAAATTAATTTTGGGCTGAATATAAAAGGGTGGGAAAACCTAGCAGAAGGGGGCAACGAAGGGGCTCAGTGGCCCTTGAATAGCAATAAAATTCAAAGTTAAACCATAATTTTGTGGCCCTTAAATAGCAATAAAATTCAAAGTTAAACCATAATTTCGTTTTTTTTTCATTAACCAAGTAGTAGAACCTATAAAAGGCAAATTTTGAGAGGGGAATAGGTTTTGGAGAAGAAGCTATTTTTTGAGGGCTTTGCAAGACTGTGAAAATTGAGAGGGTTTTGGCAATTGAGAGCATAGTGAAGGGAGGGTGTTAGGCTGCCTAGTGATCAAGGAGGGATTCCAACATTTTGTATCTTTCTAAACAAGGGAAAATTCCAGGTTAGGGGAGCTGAACCCAAATTTTCGTCTAAATCTTTTATGCATATAATTCTGATGATTTTCGTGCCATGAATTTATGTTGTATATGATGAGACTTTGGGGGTTATGGGTTTGGTACTATTTTATTGGAATTTTGACCTAAATTTATGAATATAATGGATTTATGCACTGGCTATGAGGAAATTGTGTAAACTTGGAATTTTGGGAACCATATAGAGTCAAAATTATGCCTATATGTTGTTGCAATATGTGTAAACTATTCTGGTATGATTTGGAGTGTTGAATTTGGCCTGGTTGTTGCTGTGCGTGCGTAAACAGATTTGGGGTCTGCATTTCTCGCTCATGCGAGCTAGGCTCGCCTAGGCGAGAGTGGCAGAGATGGAATCCTTGTGTTACGCGATCATCTCGCGCAGGCGAGGGAGTCTGGTCCTAAGCGACAGGCCATCTCGCTTAGGCGAGTGTGCCTCGCTCAGGCGAGAATACGAGTATGTTGAAGGGTGTTATTGGGGCTATCTCGCTCAGGTGAGAGTCCCTCGCCTAGGCGAAATTTCGAGGGCTGTTTATGTTGTTTGGTTGAACTCGTCGCCTGGATGAGATATTTTTAATTCTGGGCGAGCGAGGGTCTCGCCCAAGCGAGAATGAGCTCGCTTAAGCGAGATTACGTGGACTGCATAGATTCTAAAGGCTCGCCTAGGCTAATGGGTCTAGCTTAAGCGAGATAGGCTGAACTTGTGGCACAAAGGCTTTTGGCCTAAGTGAGTGTGGGTGTTGTTGTGCGTTCAAGGCATGTGTTACTGTTGTATAGATGGGAAGAGATGAAAATTGTAAGGCGTGGTCTATAAGGCTTCTAAGATATCTCAATGATGTGCTTGCTGGTGTTCCTTGGGTTGTGGCCCGGAACGTATTCTTGGGTTGTGGCCCAGGATGAGGGTTAAGTACGTGGCATTCTATGGGTTGTGTCCCGGAATGACTTCCCTTGAGTTGTGGCTCGGGATAGCGGATGAACACGAGGAACCTTTGAGTTGTGGCTCGGGTTGGCGAGTGTTATCGGTGTGAGTGTGCTGATTGTGGCCAGTACGGATGGATCCAGATGGATTGCCCTCCTCAGTGATTCACTGACGAGTTTGGTAGTCTTGGGATGTTACGGACTATGTTCATATTTGGGAACTCCACCTGGTGTTACGGTGTGTGATCCGTAGCATGGTCTTCGCATGTGCTCTATCAGTTATGGCCGATAGGTGTGGCAGCAAGGCGTCTTGAGATACTTAATAGAAGATGTAGAACACTGCTAGCATGGTTGTGGCCATGTGGAAGAGTTAGAACGAGTTTCCTTGATGTACCTTGATATACATGGTTATGGCCATGTGGAAGGAAGGTAACGAGTCTTTCGCGAGGTGCATCGATATACATGGTGGTGGCCTTGTCATAGAAAATGAGGAAGTTCTTTGAGAAATGAAATGATATCACATATGGTTGTGGCCATGCGGGATAAGAGAAGAGTTTGTGTTATTTATGTATTGTATTGTTTATTCATATATATATATATATATATATATGTGTGTGTGTGTGTGTGTGTGTGTGTGTGTGTGTTTGCGTGTGTGTTTGGTGTATATTTATGTTTTATCTTTTAGCTCACCCTATCTGCTTGTGTTTGGCGATGATCGTGTACGCGGTACACGTGAGCAGATGATGTTGTAGGTGGAACCGATGAGACTTAGCTCTGAATTATTCAGCTCTGAATTAATAGCCTGGGAGTTTTGTATTATTCAGCTCTGAATTATTTTTGTAAACTCTTATGAGAGGCTTTTTCATTATGTTTAGTTTTGATAATTTATGAACTTTGGTTATATTTTGAATTATTAAAAAGAATTTAATTTCCCGTGTTTTTTTTGGGAAATGATGTATTATTAAATGCAGTGTATTTAATTACTTCTCATTTTTTTATTATTAAAATTCGTAATATCCTGACGGGATGTTACAGCACCTATGCCTACATCGGATGCATCACACTCTAGCTCAAAAGGTTTTGAAAGTCAAGTAATGCTAGAATGGATGTATTTGTGAGTTTTTCCTTAAGTTGTTGAAAATCATACTCTTGTTTTTTTTCTTAACTAAAAGAAATCTTTTTTCACCAACTTATACTCTCCTACACTTTTGGGAGCGGGCCTCTCTTAAATGACATTTATTTTCTCGAGGTCCACTTGAACCCGTGTTTATTGACTACAAATCATAACAAAATGACACTATCTACATAAAAATGTGCAGTTTTCTATATTTGCAAGAACAATTATTTTCCCTAAGAACTGCAAGGAGAGACCTAAGATGATCTACATGATCATGCAAACTCTTACTATATACCAGGATATCATCAAAGTTGCTAGTTACAAAGGGATAAGCTCTCTATATATAAAGGAGAGACACTATGCACTCAAAGACCTAAGCGATGTGGAACTTGGCTGATAAACTCAGTTGCAGCGTACATGAATCAAAGTAGTCCCACATCGGTGAAAGTAACCCCTTACTGATGTTTACAAGCTCTTGCGTTCATTGGCAACTCAAACATATGTGTGGTGGCTGAGCATAAGTGTTGTGTCTTCACTCTTTTGGCTGGATTGAAGCACAAAGCTGGAGATGTGCAATGTGAATTCCAATAGCTAAATTTTATGGTTCGTCAAAGACAAAGTCTTACATCGGATGGTGGAAGATGGCCACTGTTGTTTATTATTAGTGTATTAAAGTAATAAGGTGTATTTTGTACAACTTTCCATTTTCTCTTTTATTCTGTTTAAATCTCTTTATGACTGTTGTAAAGTTTTGCAGCTACTAACAAAACCATTCTCCTATAAATACTGTACATGTACATCATTCAATTTAGTTTTTCACATTCAATAAAATAGTTTTGTTCATTTCTCTTCTTCTCTCTTTGTTCTGGTTATTTAAGATGGTATCTAGAGTGTAACACCCCAATTTTGGGATGTCACGGAAAGTTATAAAACATACACTTTTAGCGGAAACAATTACTGAAAAAAAATACTTAAGTAAAAACTTATACGTTATTTTTTAAATCAAGTAACTCAAAACATCAATTGTCAAAAAAATCTTCGAATAATAACAACAAATTATAGAAATCACATTGTCTTTAACCTTTATTTAAAAGAACTTAATAAACTAATAAAATACCGAGTTTGCCCTATCCTCTCATCAATTTACTCCATGTCAAAAGCATTTGCATTATCACTTGCTCCCGTATAACACACGTCATACGATCATCACATACACACAACAAACACACAAACAAACAAATAGGGGTAAGCTAACCATAAATAATGATATATAACTGAAATTTATTAAAATAAGACATTGCAATTAATATTCAACATCACACCCAAGTAAAATACTTAAACATAGAAATAACAACCAAACTCAGTTTTTTACAGAAACCATACTTCAGTTACCCATGCACACATTATTTCTTCTTCTGAAAATTAAAGGCTCAATTCCACCACCTATCATTATATTCTACAACCCACGCAATCCGATTTAAAACATGCGTCCCTTAATAAAGTAAATGCATAAACAATCTAACTATTCAACCTTGAGGTTGCACCTAAAATAAATAATCTCGCACATGCTAACCTAAAGGAGCACGAACCTGCATCTAAACCACAAGTGGAATATAAAGGCCCATGCAAGCTATCGCATTACTATCACAAGAGAGAAATAAAAATACAAAACCATGTTGCATTATGTGAATATAAGAAGTAAAGGAAGACCAAAAGTTATGCATCACTTACATGAAAACCAAGCATCAACAAAAGAGGCACTGAAATAACCTAAAGGCCACGCATAACTTTGCTATGCTCACGTGAAACAAGAAGAGCTGCCACAAAATTACTACAAACATGTATTTAATTCACTTTGACCCGACACAAGAAAGACCATGTTACTTTTCTTCCAATACAATATAATATATATGGCAAATGAATAAAAAGAAACTTATGCAATGGTCAAAAGAATCACAGTAAAACTCCACCTTATAAAGCTAAGATAAAATGAACCAAAAAGAATTCTACGTCTGCATCCAAAAGCATGGTTAAGGAAAACCAATTCACCTGTGGTTCCTAATTATCTACCCATCAACCACAAAGCGACAAAGAACAAAAAAGAAAGACAAAAGTAGGCCCACAACCATTCTAAAGTCAAATCACCAAAAAGAAAGAGAAATAATTAATTAAAAGGAAACTATGCATTCTCCTGCAACATGCAACAACAATCGAAAAACTTATATGCATGATATTGATTTCATAAGGCCAAAGGTAAGGAAAACACTAGCCACCACATAATTCCTATACGCGTGCAATTAACCATAACCCAAAACATAAGCCATGATTTCATGCACACATAAAAGAAACCACTATAGTAACTAAGTTTCAAGAGGAGTTGGAAAGAGAAAAGAAACCCCATGCAAGGGTTACAACCCCATTGCAACACACACACACACACACATATATATATAGTTACGACTTTTCAACTAAAGTTCAAGTGAAACCCACCAAGTAAATCATACAAGCAATTAACTCACAAGTTGGTTTTTGTTTTGCAAAGGAAAGCATCAAACTCAACAATGCATGAAACTAACATGGCAACAAAAGAGGTTAAGAGGGTTAAACTCCATCACAACATTACATGTATTAACAAATTGGGATAACAAAACAACACTAATATGGCTAGACTAATAAAAAGAATCAATATGTTGTTGCCATAAACATTGCACTACACTGTGAGCTACGATTCCTTATACATGAAAAGGGCATTCTAAAAGTGTAGAATAATTGAGAAAATGATGTATAATATTTGTGGAAGCAATGAACTACTATAGAAACAAAACCACTACTACGAGATATCAAACCAATTTTTGAAACTAGAAAAATTACCCACACAACTCAAACCAACGCATGAATCTTGAATGAAAAATCTTGCATCCTGTACCAGTGTGGACGAAAGTATACAAGCATCGAAGAGGATTAGGAAGCCAGCAAATAACCAAAAATTGTAAATTCATAAACCATACATTGTTGGCACAAGCAAGCTTCAAACAAAGATTTGATAAAGCTAAGTTCATGAAGATCATATGGATTTGTAAAACTTTTGAATATAGTGGAAACCAGGCTCAGGTTGTCCTGGTAAACTGGATATATCTCTATGATTGAGTGAACTAGTATAAAAACAATTGTGCAATTCTCTTTCCCTCATCTCACTCACTTTAAATCACTTTAAAAACTCAAGAAAATCAAGTAATCCAATCTTTGTTGTGATTTAATGCATTCTTTGTTGTGATTTGAATTTTTAATCGATTGTTTCATAGCTCAAGAACTAATTAGTCTTCTGTTTTAGTTTTTCACCGATTGAAAGTGTATAGTTTTGCAGCTTTTACAATCTAATTTTCCAGTCTATTTAATTTAATTGAAAGGCGTTTTATGCTTTCAAAAAAGTTTTAAACAGTCAATTCAACCCCCCTTCTTGGCTTAAATCACCATTTAAAACCTACATACATCACACACAAAACTACACCCAACTAACAAAGATTCAAGAATGAGTTGAGAAGAGAATAACACCGTGCATCAAATAAAGTGAAAACATATATACCGGGTTCGGAAAAACTTTGGGATTGCGGGGAGTCAGCTTGTCTAGTTGATGTTGTGTGACTTTGAATTGTGTTGTGATTGTGATTAATTGAACGTGTAAATTAATTATATGAAATAGAGATGGCATGTACACCACGAAACCCGACAAATTCTACTGACGAGATCACTCAAGCTATCCAGCGATTGGTGGATGCTATGCAACAACAACTACAAGCAGTGCAAGCACCAGTGCAACATAATGGTATGAATGATTTTATGCGACATAACCTATCAAAGTTCAACGGGAAAATGACTCCAGATGAGGCTGACGCATAGATCCGAGACAAGGAGAAAATCTTTCGAGTGCTAGGATGCACTAAGGCACAGAAGTTGGAGTACGCTACGTTTTAGCTTATTGGAGAGGCTGAGTACTGGTGGGGAGGTATGTAGTAGATGATGAACTCTCATAATGAGGCTATAAATTGGACTAGCTTCCGGATAAGATTTCAAGGACAGTACTTTCCTGACAATGCTAGGCATGAGAGAGAGAGAGAGAGAGAGAGAGTTTCTATTGCTACAATAGGGAGATAAGATTATGTTGATCGTTTTGAGTATCTAGCTTAGTTCTACTCTCAAAATATGAGCGAGGAGTGGCGGTGCAGGAAGTTCAAAAGGGGATTGCGTCACAAACTGATGAATGTTATAGTACCCATGAGGATTAGGGAGTTCCCAATCCTGCTGGAGCAAGCAAAGATAGTGGAACAGCTTGAGGTGGACCCAAGTTGGGTTATGAAGACACATCATGGCAGTAAAAAAGGAGAGAAATGACAGGAGAAACCCTACACTAGACCTTAACCTGATGGATAAGGGACTATGTAGTGTTTTAAGTGCGGAGGAGCCCATTTCTGATGAAATTGTCCAAAACTTCTTGGAGCAAAGTCGGATGAGAGGAAGTGTTACATTTGTCATAAATCAGGTCACTTTTAAAACTCTTGTCCTGAGAAGAGGAACTCTGAAGTGTCACAGCAACAACAAAAGTCTTTTGGAGAGAAGTTGAAGGCGACAAGAAGAGTGTTTGCTATGTTGGGAGCAGGAGCGATTAAATCCTCAGTAGGATTGGAAGGTTTCAGTTGGAGATATGTGTCACATATATAGAGTTGTTGTTTTGTTGTTTGACTTGTTCTATTTGTTTAGTGATATTAACTTGGTATGTAAGGTATGATTGGTGATGTTGATGGGATGCATATTTAGGGTGGGATGCATATTTGGGGTGAGATGTTATGTTTAGTGAATGCCATGGTGAGGAAGCATGTAATACTTGATTGTGTATGCAATGTATAGTATGAATTTTCTCATATCTGTAAAACCAGGTTAAACTTTTACCCATAGGACTCTGGTGAGTCGAGTAAAAGGAATTTTATTCCACCATAAGACTTTAGCTTAAGCTTAGTAATAGTGCTCTTACTAGGCTTTGGTGAGCAGGTAAGGGTTGTTGCTTGTAAGTCTTAGTGAAAGAAGGTGGGGAGTTATCTCCAAGAGGGGTTGGTGGGCAAGGTGAGAAGTTCTTTCCAAGAGGTGTTGATGCATAAGAAAGGAAACTAGTTGGGTATTAGAGAGGTATACTATGTGATGTTATTTAATGGGTGAATTAGGTATTATGTTATGATTATGAGGTATGATATACTTGTTTGTATGTATGTTATGGGACAATATGAATTCTCTAATAATTGTAAAGCCATTATGGTTCTTTTACCCAGAGGGTTTTGTGAGTCTGGCTTTGGTGAGTCAGAGTAAAAGGATTACTCTCGGCCATAAGTCTTTGACATGAGCTTAGCAAAAGTGCCCTTACCGGGTTTTGGTGAATAGGTAAGGGTTGTTGCTTGTAAGTCTTAGGGAAAAGCAGGGGAAAGGCCTTTCCCAAGAGGTGTTGTTGTGTAAGAAAGTTAGAGTGATTATTTATGAGAGAATGGCATACTGTTGGATATTACTTAGTGGTAATATATTGGTGATGATATGTTTTGCTTTTAGGAACAAGTTTCATGTTGTTATCTTTGTTGAATTATATATATGTTGGGATTCAACTAGGAGAGTTTAATGTTGGTAATATGTGATTATGTGATTACTTTAGTTATTTTTTCGTTTGATAAATTTCAATAGGTTAAATTATTCTAGAGGTCTCCATTTTAGTAGCGAAATCTCAAGTAACTCCCCTCATTTTTATTTGACGCAACTGAGTCCTTATTTTGGAAAATTCATTGCAATCAAGTCTTTTCCTTTAATAGTACAATAACGGTGTTAACTATGTGCCACATGTCAGCACGTGGTTTTTTTTATAATTTTTTTAAAAAAATAAAAAAAAATGCCATGTGTCAATCTTACATTGTGCCACGTGGCAAACATAGTGTGATGTGGCAATGGCAGTATCACGTGTGTACTACTAACGGAAAGGACCTAATTGCAACAAATTTTCCAAAATAGGAACTCAATTGAGTCAAATAAAAATGAAAGGATCTACTTGAGATTTCTCTACAAGAATGGGGCCCTCTGGAATGATTTAACCATTTAAATAATAATATGGATTTGCCATGGGTTCTTTGTCTATTGGTTATGTAAACTCATAACGGAGGGGTGGTGGGTTCTTCTTCAACTTGTGGACTTGGTGCCTGAACCTGGGTCTATTGTGATCGTTCACATTTTTCTTTCAAATCGATCTTGGTAGTGTTCATTTAGGGGTTCCTTTGAGTAGCCATGCAGTTTTAGTTGTTTGAGTCTCGCTAATTGGTCTTTTAAAATCCCTAGCATGCACATAAAGGTCCCATCTGTTGCAGTGCATGGTCTGTTTTCTTGTGGTGGTTTTGTGAAAAGGTAGTTTTGTGCCATTAACTAGATCACATCATGTTTTGGTGCAGCCTTCTTGTTTCCAACTTCGTCTTGGAGTAGTTGTAGTGGGTTTAAATCTTTTAACCATTGGCTCATTATTTTACTCTTTCTTTTCCTTTCATGTTTCACATTTTAACACAGTCATTACTTAAATTTCATTTCATGTTGTTTTTTAGAGGCCAAATCTCTTCTTTCATTTTTGAATTACCATGCAGCATTTTTATGTAAATACATGGTGGCTTAAGTGTCTCACTTTTAAATCTTGGTATAGTTGGTGTTGCAGTCATTGTTTAGTTGATAGGCATAATACTTTTCCTTTTCCTTTTTCTTATGTTGGTAATTTTGATTTGACATTAGCATAATTTTGGACAACTTTTGGGTTCTTTTCTTATTTCTTTATTTTTCTTTACGTTGTGGTGCTTGGGAATCATGTTTTTAAAGAAATCACATGTTAGAGTGGTGTGTTATTATGTTATTGAACTTTATTCTTCTGTGTGATGTGGTGGTATGTATTAGGTTGGAAATTTATAATCCTTATATTTGTGCATGTTGAGAGTGTGATTGTGATTGTGATTATGATTATGATGCTTAAGTATTGTACTTGGATGTGACTTATTTGAAAAGTATTATATTTACAAAAATCTTTTATCTATCATTGGTTACGTTAACTTACCCTTATTTGGTTGTTTTGTGTATTTGCTCTGTGTGTGATGATCGTATAATGTATGTGTGATTAAATTATGAAAGTGAAATGTAAAATGAATTGGTGTAGTGGGAGTATGATCCATTAATAGTAATTTTAAGCATATGAAAATAGTGTATTGGTGGGGAAATTGAGAGGTTCGGATGTAACGCAGCGGTCAGAGTTCTCGCAGGTGCATGACAGTATTCTGAGTTTCCCAGAACTGATGCATCGCTTGGCGGTAGGCTAGGTGCCGCCAGGCGCCAATGTAGAGTGAATGGTTTTACAAGTTTTATTGGGATAAAATTGTGAAACTAGATCTTGTTTGTAGATGGAATTAGTTAGGAAACTATTTATGGTTATTGGGCCAAGGTGTAGAAGGGAAATTGTGAGTAATAATATGATTTAATTTAGGTATTAATTGTGAAATGTGAGATTGAGAAATTGAGGGTAAGCTACTGCAATAATTGCGGTAGTATTTGGAGGACTAGAAATGATGCAATGAGGGTCTAGATTCGTTATGACCGCGTATTCTTAGTATGAATTTGTAAAGGATATGGGATGGTTGATGAACGTGAATGAGTAAGTGGCATACTAAGGAATAAGGCATGTGCGATGGCACATGGTTTGGTATTACAAAGTATATTAGGGACCAGCACAAAAAATAATGAAGGTGCTCGTAGAGGTATTGTGTGTAGGCTGTATAGATTCAGATTTTGGTATTGATAAGGAAGGATTGTGGGTAAATCTAGTAATGAGAAAAGGAGGTAAGGTGAGTGTAGAGTAACCTCAAGTCTACATATGATTCAACGTATTGTGACACTTTAGACTAAGGGTAAATGTGAGTGGTATAGGAACATTCACTTCTAGACAATTTAAAAACTAGTATTGTGCAATTACTGATATGATGCCTAGCGGGGAGGGAGGTCCCGCTAGGCGATAGTTATAATAACAAGGGGTATTGGTGTGAGTGGCGCCTAGCGGCAAGGGGTACTCCGCCAAGCAGTATTAGCAATGTCAGTGGCATCAAAGGCGCGAAGTGCCTGGCGGCATGTGTCCCCCGCCAAGCGGTCTGGAAGCATTGTGCGCTTGGCGCATAGTGTGTTGTGCCAGGCGGTACCAAAAAGCAACAGAGCCTTGCTTGCTTTGATGTATGTGCTCTACAAGGCTTCTAGGATACCTTGGCTCGGAACGTATCCCTTGAGTTGAACACAGAATAGGGGTTAAGCACGTGGCATTCCTTGAGTTGAGCTCGGAATGGCATCCCTCGAGTTGAGCTTCGGATGGCAGATGAACACGAGGAACTCTTGAGTTGAGCTCGGGTTGGCGAGTGTTACAAGCGAGAGTGTGCTGGTTGTGGCACTACAAAAAATCATGTAAGTTGTGGTGTTTATTTCTGTATATTACGACGTTTTCAAACGTCATTATTTATGCGTGCGACGCTTTTCAAAAATATCGTAATTCCTGCTGCCACAAAATATAATATGGCGTTTTCATGTCAAACGCCGCTACAAACGTCACTTTATACATTGTAAATAACGACAATTAAAAATGATGTTATTTACTTCTTGAAAAATAAATCCAATGAAAATAGTGACACTTGAAAATGTCATAATTCAAATTATATTATGACATTTATAAATGTCACTATAAAAAAAATTAATAAAATATTTTATTATTTATTATTATCCACTATATTTATAATTTCATAATTGAGTAATATTGTATTATTATTATTATTATCCATTTATATTTATATTTTCATATTTCAATAATGTTTTATTATTATTATTATTATTATCCACCTATATTTAATATTTATAATTCAACATATTTTTTCTTTAATAATGACAAGTTAAATTATGAAAAAAATTATAAAACTCTATAAGAAAATATGCTAGAATACAAATAAAATGAACAAAAGAAGAAATTTCATTCATTGTGAAACAATTTCAAAGTGTTAAAGAGTTAAAAGATCCAAACATAAAATAGACAATACTAAAAGTCATTTTGAAATCGGAATACAATTATACTTTTAAACATAATCCTAATTTGTTTCGTTTCCACCACTTGATCGTACTACATCATTTGGAGACAATGCACCACTTTGAATATCATGTGCATTCAATGAATAAGAAATATAAGTAATTGAATAATTTTAAAATAGAAATACAATAAAATTAATTAATTTTCTTAAGTAAATTATAATACCTCGTTACCAGATGGATGTACCAAAGCAGCAACCATTGCAGCAAGAGGTTCAGGAATATCTTCTCTAGAAGCAACGTAGGCAAGCACTTTTTGCATTTGCTTCATTTGATTCTTAACAATTGCAAGCTCACTTTCCATCTTTACAAACTTGTCATCCATATTTGATGAAGTTCCACTAGAGGAAGCAAAGTTGATTCCACTTAATCTTGCAGTTGGGCATTGCTTGAAAGCAAGTGTAGGACAAGCTCCAAAAGAAAGACCTCTAACCCGACCTCGATATTCTTTTCCAAATATAACACCAATCGAATCATTTGGAGATATATCTGATGCAATTTCTGGATTTTTCAACATCAAATCATCAATTTTTTCCTACATAAAAACGACAAACATCATCATTTCATAAATTTCCTGCTTATTAAGAAAGTTAGATTTTTCTTGATATATGTCAAGTTTTGTTAAAGTCGTGACCCATATTCTGACGTGATTAATAGAAATACTCTTACCATTCTAAGTTTTTTATATAGATAAATTTAAAATTGCATGCTGATTTCTAAAAATTCTGATAAATATGTAGATCTACAAGTGTATCTAGATCTATATTATACAAGTTAACATTAAGCATTAATTGATTTGAGACATTACAACTACAACATAATTATGTTGAGAGCGTTGTTTTAAAAAAATAAATTGTGAGATCAACCTAGACCGTAAAGAACTAGTGGTCCATTCTACCACCAATGTAGTTGTCTAATAAATTCAAGATTCCAGTAGTGAACAATATTCCAACAATTAATTGATTGTGGTGGAATGTAGTGATTAAGATTCCAGCAGAAAAAATAGAGTATATATAAAGTAGTGAAAAAATTCCAGCAGCACAACAAACCTTATATAGTGCAGTTAACAAGATTCCAGCAATGAACAAAGCATATATAATGCATTAAACAAAGTTCAACAGCAGAACAAACCATATATAGTCCAATGAACAGAAGTCCAACATGCATAACAAACCATATATACTGTAGTGAACAGTATTCAAGCGACCAGAAAAACCATATATATGTAGTGAACCAATTTTCAAAACAGACCAAACAACACCTTTTATATATAAGACATAAAAAACTTATACACAAAAATTGCATAACTCAATTCACTGAATAAACTTACCCCAATCTCCATAGCCTCGTCATTCATATATGTGCCATTTTTTTCTCTTATGAGTTATCTTCCACATTTCAGCTCTACCAATACTTCTACCGGTCCCTATTTTCTATGTATTTCAAGAAAAAAATTATAAGCTAAAGAAATCATTGCATAACCAATATGAATATCATTATTAAGAATTGAATAAGTAAAAAATTACCAAATGATCCCTTCTTCTTGACAAAGACATAGCACCACCAGTATGAGGAATAATTTGTTTTTTCCTAATATATTTATTTCTATTACACAATTCCTACAAATAAAAAATGAGATCAAATTTTTTGAAAGTTCAAATTAAGCTTATTTAAATATACTAAATATACCACTGGCGAAGGCTTGAGGCGATAATCAACAGCCCATTGATCCATACTGACATTCTCTGGATAATTCTTAATGAGCTCATTTATACTCATAAGTGGGTCATAAAATTCATTCCAGAGTTTGCATCTGTACTCCCTCCACAGTTTCCCAATTTTAAACATATAAAATTGAATCACACATTATCGAGTCTTAAAATATAAAATATAAAACACAAATATGTTAGTTCAAATTTATATCCAATAAAAGAAAAAACATAATAGATGTCTAAGAAATGTTCAATTACCTTTAGTGCACTTTCCCACACATTATCCTTATAGTTGTCTGGCATTGCAGACCATCTCTCAAAACTTATAGGGAACAATATATGATTTGTTGCTAGCAGCCCACACACTCCGGAAAGTAAACCAGATGCTTCACCAATTGGTTGATATTTATCATCATAATTTACCACCACACATAGTCCATTAGGCAAATTATGAGCATCTTTAACCTTCACCTTCAGATTTTGACTAACTCCATGCTCATCTATAAAATTTAAATACATTAATTAGAAATTAATATATGAAAATAAAAAAAATATTAAATTTACCTATAGCTTCTACAAACCAATAGTGGTTTGACTGCTTTATTTTTTGGATCTACTCTTTGTGTTTGAGATTCAGAAGTGGCATGAACAAAATCTAAATTTGGGGCAGATTGAGAAGTGTACAAGTGAATTATAAACTAAGAAATTTTTTCCATAATCTGATCAAGGTTTGTTAGCATTAATCTATATATTTATACTGATTTAGCATAAATTACATTGTTTTGAAACCATGAATACTTTGTAGTAAAAGAGTTAAAGTGCAGCAGGGAATATAAACATGACTTGTCTGGCTCCTAACGAAGTGAGTAAAAGGTGAGGGAATCTAGCTTTAACCTTCCACATGACAAAAATTAAGATTAATCACATAGACTTTTTGTTCATGAAGAAAAAAATTAGTTCTGGTGAAGATGAGTAACATTGACAATTTTTGGCTTCATCATACACCCATGACACCCAGAACCACAGAAAAGGCACACAACATTCTGTAAATTAACCCACATGCACCACATATAAATAGTAAAGTCAATTATACACATAGATACCACTCTCTTTGTTTAAGCAAAAAAAAAATACATTGAACATAGAAAACCAGAGGCAGGGAATATGTGGACCTCATTCTTTTTTTTTTCTTTATTAGTAATGACACAGAATCTGGCTTTATGAAATCAATATGAAATTACCGTGATAAGATAATCAGCTCCAAGTGTAGAAAATTTAGACTTTGACAGCACCGATTGCTTCTTGAATACCTCACAACCCTTAGTTAAGTCACCATTTTACCTGCATCAAAAATAAAATTTATGGTTACCTTAAATTATCAACATTTAACCTCTCACATGACTTGTCAAAATAGTTGGTGTTAATGAATCTTTTCCATTAAAATTATAAAGAACTTACATGCATTTTTATATAATTTCAAACTTTTAAAAAAGAATGGCTTGATAGAATCGTGAAACTACAATGGATAGTTTAGGATAGCTTGACATAATGATGTTATAAATGATTTGAAAACAGAGGAAGATTCATCTAAAGTAAAAACCATAAAATACCTTGATATGACCCTTAGTGTTATGTGTCTATAAAATGATATTCATTCTCTTAAAATTTCGCATCTATACAAAATCTTGGGCTAGAGTGTAGAGACTTGGGGAAAAGTACAATGAAAAGTGCTAGAATTATAGTTTTGATGATAATTATGATGTCTTTTGTTCAAATTCTATAGGCAAACCAACTCTCGTGTATTCAATTATGTGTTGTTGAATGTTTACCAAATCAAATTCATTATTATCAATCTTTTATAGCCTGTACTAAACGATGTCCACCAAACACTGGTGCCTCCAATTGTGTTAATATGTATATATACCTACATCCTTTTTATTCACAACCTCACAAATTTCTTATTGATTGTATTTTTTTTCTGCTGCCGTATTCATACGATGGGTGTGGAAATTATATTCACATAAATACAAAAGTAAGTTAATGAAACATATATCTTCTAATTCTACTTCCGTGAGATACCAAACACTGTCAGATTTACTTCCGTAAGACAGTCCAATTAACATAACATTCAGTTTCATCAATGCAGAACTATAATTATCATATAATTAATTAAATAATATTAAAAAATATGAGGAAGATTCATCTAAAGTAAAAACCATAAAATCCTAAACTTTATCCACAATAGAGAACTAAAAAACAGAGCATAATGGTTTTTGACCTTCAAAACCCTAAAACCCTAACACAATACATTACCTTGAATGAACCAATGAAGTTGAAGAAATGAAGAAAAGCAAACAAGAACGAAATTATTGGGTCGACTGCGAACAACAACAGATGCTTGCGGAAGAGGATTCTAACAACAACGAATAGTTGGGAGGGAGTGTCTGTGAACGATGATGGCTAGCAAATGCGAACAGCTTTGAAAATGAAAATATTGCTTTTGGGAATGGAGGGAATTCATTTAAGAAAAAAAAGGGTCTAACATATTAAAAATCGCAAAAACATTTTAGAGTAAAAAAAATATTTATTGAAAACTGACATTTTTAAATGACATAATTTTCAATAGCAGTATGACATTTGATAATAAGATAGTTAAAAACGCCATATTTTACATGTAAAATATGGCAGTTTTAAAAATGTTGTATTATACTGCAAAAAGCGACATTTTCAAAGAAACGCCATATTAAAAACGCCGTTATATAAACGATTTTTTGTAGTGTGGCCAGTACGGATGGGTCCAGATAGATTGCCCTCCTCAGTAATTGGTTGACGAGTTTGGTAGTCTTGGGACGTTACGAACTATGTTCGTATTGGGAACTCCATCTGGCGTTACGGTGTTTGATCCGTAGCATGGTTTCTCTCATGTGCTCTATCGGTTGTGGCCGATAGGTATGGCAACAAGACATCATCTTGAGGTACTCACTAGAAGACGTGGAACACAATTAACATGGTAGTGGTCATGTGGCATGAGATTAAAGGAGGGAATTGCTTTGGTATATTTGTATTGACATATAAATGCCTTATTTATATGATTGATGTTTTTATCATTAGCTCACCCTATCTACTTGTGTTTGGCGATGATCGTGTATGCGGTACACGTGAGCATATGATGTTGCAGGTGGATTTGGTGAGGCAGAGAGCCAGAGCGAGGCTAGGCTGGGATAAAGAGTTTTCTCAAAGTTTTATTGTTTATGATTTGGAAAAATTTTGTAAACACTTTGCGATACTTATGATTTAATCAAGTTTATGATTTGGATTTTAGTTTATTTGACTATGTAATGAAGTTTTAAATTTCACGCGTTTTTGGAAACTGAGATTTAATAAATGATGATGACGTATTATTTCTATTTTATTATTTAAAATTCGTAATATCCTGACAGGATGTTACAATAGGACTATAGTTGGCGGTTAGGACGGGGTAGTTAACCATACCAGTCCTAACCGCCTAGTACAGTACACTAATTATGATTTTTATCTAATTAAAGGAGTTCATGATGAATCATTTTATAACTATAAGAACAACGATATTGTAATATTTCACTAGTTTAAATCATTAAACTTTATTATTTATCTTTAACTTATAGACAATGTTCTTTATTTTTGTGAATGTTATATCCAGTTATAAATAAATATCAAATTTTAGAGTTTTTGCTTTTTATTTCATATGTTTTAGGAACTATGTGCATTAAAAAAGTGTAACAAATAAAATTAAGAGGATCCGGAAACTAATATAGGTTTGAAAAATCCCACAAAGTACAAGGGATTCCAGAATTATTGGAAAGTAATTGGAGTTTCAGAACTATCGGTAAGTAACATGACTTCTAGAGTTGCTGATAAGTAATGGAGTTCTAGAATCGTCAGTAATTAATAGGGGCTCCAGAAGTATCGATAAGTAATGTTTTACCATTTGTTACTCAAAATCGTCGGTCTTTTAACTATGTTTTTTTTTTCTTCAAAAAGAAAAGCAAACTACCGATAACGTCTTTAACATCTTTAGCAGAAGTTAAAATAGTTGTAAAAACTAATCCCGTTAAAAATTATTTCTAAAAGTGATCTCATATAATATTCATAAGGTGCATTTGTCATCTCTTTACTGATTCACTATCTATCAATACACTAAACAGGTAATATTTTATTTTAATATTTTTGTATTTGTAATATCAGGTTTATGTTAAATATTTTTACTTATAAATTAAAAATAAAGTATTACTAAAATGACTACGTAAATTAATTAATCATACAACGTATAAACACAAATACTGCTATATTGCTAGTTCAATAACTTAAGAAAATAAAGAAATTAGAATAAAACTAACTACATCGTGTTGATTGTGAGGCAGATAATTTGAATAAAACTAACTACATCGTGTTTCAACCATTGACTAAAACTTATATTCAATCACTTAAACAATTCTCATCTAATTTTCTGAAATGAGATAAATAGTAGAAAAAATATGCTCCATCAGCAACAACAAATATATCAAAATTTTAATTATGATAATAATTACTTCATCTACAATTTTTGGAGACAATGTCGTAGACTTCACGAGATTGCACGTGGTGTTTGCATTCCATTGTCTTTTAAGTACAGTTTCCTTGTGAAGCAGAATTGATGTACTGGGGAATAGGGTCTGTGTTCAAACATATCCTTATTTCAGATAGATTTCCAGTTTTTCTACAGATTAGTTGTGGTTCAACACCTATAGCTGAGTTGCGTATAGCTGAGATGATATCATTTGTAACGTATGTCTTACCATGTGAATGTGATATACCCGCATTTCTAAGTATTGCTTCAAGATCATTCCTTGCATAGATATCTAATGCCAATCTGAAGTAATCAAATTGCTGCATATTGGAGCACGTTCCATGCTTCTTCCACTCATATTCCCAAAATTCTGAATCACGCCTACGAAGATAATTTGGCCAATCTTGATGTAGCTGAGGTACTATATTTTGGATCTAATAAAATAAACAAAAAATATCACTTTTCAATATCAAAATATTATTATAATTAGGAAATAGAATCCTTACCTTGGAAAGATCGAATAAGTCACTTGTGCACTTGGATGGTTGTGGAAAGAAGTTTGTAGATGGCCACAAACCATGGATAGTAAACCATGTTTGTGCCATTTTCCAGTAAAATCCCTTAGCTGAATTCTGAAATAATGAAAAGATGATGAAGAAAGAAATAAGGTAATTCATTATATATGTTTATGGAAAATAATGAATAACAATAGAGCTCAATGATTCAATTTATAATCCTTGTATTGTGTAAACGTTCAATGATTCAATTTATAATCCCTTGTATAGTGTAAAAGTTCGTTAAAGAAGGGTTCTGTTAAATTTTGTAATTTATTAATTATAAAAAAATTATCAAATTTTAAAGTAGAACATGGTACTATATTTTATACTTAATCGTAGTGAATCACTTTATTAATATATCCAAACATTGCATGTAACACTCCATTTCTATATAATTATCTTTTTTTTTATCTATACTTATATACCTATAATTTAAACATAAATTAAGGATGGTAGTTCAATTTATTAAATATAATATAAACTTATTTAGTCTTCAAATTGGAAAAAAAAGTGTGATATATAATTATCATTTTTATTTTAAGATATAAATAATTTTAATCTATATTTTTCAAATTCTTTATATTCATATTGAAATAATTAAACTGATCATGAATGCCAATAAAGATAGTTATTTAATTTAGACATAACACATTCATACAGATTTAATTTAGACATAACACATTCATACAGGAATGAGACACACATGTTGTGTCTTTTGTCAACAAACATATACGGTGAAAAAAGGAATCCTAATGAAAACTTTTGATTAATTATATATATATATATATATATATATATATATATATATATATATATTATATATACTACAGATCAAGAACTTTATAATAATAATTATTATAATGATAAATATAATGTTATATAAATTTTGACAGTTTTTAAATTGTATAATATGTTGGTTTCCTTTTTTATTTTTAGCACTAACATTTGTTAATTGTTTTATCATAATTTTGCTGCAGGTATCTAAATGAGTCGATTCTTTTTATATTGGATTTTATATTCAAATAGCTTTAATTGGAGTGGTAGATGACACTTGTAACGTCCACTTAAGTAATCAAATAATTAAACGAAAGTATTACACAAAATAATATAAGAACCTGAGTCAAGGAGTATAACGTCACTCCTTACAAATATCCAAGGTGCTAAAAAATGAGATACTGAGACACACCACAATGCCAATACAAAATAGAGTTCAAGGGTCAATAATATTTAAAATAATTGCCCAAGAGGTAGACATATACATGGGCTACATCCCTAGAGAAAACTCAGACAAGCAGGATTTGATCCAAGATGAATTAGGCAGCAGAATCTCCATTACCCTGTTGACCACAAGGAGTTCTCGCATCTGCTCACATCAATAAATTGATGATCATCGCAAAAAGAGAAAACCATACACAGAACATACAAACAAGCAAAAAGGATAACCTAGTGTAGAAAAACGTTTTATCATACAATTCATACATTTTCATAGTTAAAGATACATACATCAACCAATCATATGATGACTCGCAAACAATACACTAAGACTCAAGACACGACTTATCCGGATACATATAATTAGTCGAATTCACTGAATGCTTGCACTTGTGGTGGCCTGTACTGCTCTACCGAGCTAATTGTCAAAGGGTCTCATCCTACCATTCACAAGGTTAGCCTTAAAGTGTCCCAGGCCTCCTGCTACTCTCACCACTTGAGTCAGTACGCTCTATGTGAGACTAACTGACTCTTTAGAGTGTCAGGATGCAATCCTTACTAAATTATATAATGAGGAACCACCACGAACTTCGTGGAATTACGTCCTAAGTATGAGGCACCACCATGAGCTCCCACTAACAAGGATCATGGAATTACGTCTTGAACAATGAAGCACCACCACACAACCATCGTGGAATTACATCTTGACCAATGAGGCACCACCATGAGATCTCACCTAGAGATTCATGGAATTACGTCCTAATCAATGAAGGTACTACTAATTAAATCAAGTAGGATCTCCCCCATGGAATCTCCTATATTCTCACTCAAGCATTTGAAGACACATATTAAAATCATACAACATATTTCTCTCTTGGAAAATTACTAACTCTTATAATTTTTTATCCAATCCAACTTAACAACACATTATGCAAACGATTTGAGATTTTAGAAATAAAACTGCAGCTTGGGTAAGGCTCCAAAAATTTTGTATTTATATTCAAATTAAATATGATTGAATCAAGAACCAAATGAAACAAGAACCAACTTAATTGAATAACCATAAAGAAAGTTATGCACCAAAAAAGCAACAAAGGTCAATTCTCTCAACAACTAAACTATAGTGATCTTGCGATAAAAACTGTTGTCACTACAGAGCTCCAATTCAAGATCGGACCGGTCAAAGTCAAGAAGTATGTGTTAAGGATCATATGTTAAAATACCAGCTCGATCCAAGGTTTAACGAAGTAAGACCTTCAATTTACGAAAAGTGTGCAGTGTTGTCAACAACCAAACTACAATGACCTTGCGATAAAAACTGCTCCCACTATAGAGCTCCGATTCAAGATCTGACCAGTCAAAGTCAAGAATTATGTGTTACGGATCAGCTGTAAAAATTTCAGCTCGATCCAACGGTTAACGAAGTAGGAACCTTCATTTTATGAAAAGTGTGCAGTGTAGAAAAAAAAAAGTAGCATCATATCAATCAAACATACTTATTCCAGAACGAATATAAGTACATTGTATTTCAAAGAAAAAGGAGTTCTACCTTCCCTTACCTGGAGTGAGCTAACAAAAGACTTCGACACCAAACAGTGAAGTACAGCAGTAACTCTAGGGGCATATTCAAGAGGTGGGCAGAAAAATGGTTGAGCTAACGTGATGAGAGCCAAAGTCCAAACCCTAGCAGAAGGTGGCTACAACTCTAAGAGAGGGGGAAGAAGTTGCTTTTCTGAAAAAAATGAGTGGAACGAGATGGTTAGGGCAGTTTAGGGTCTTGGACACCCTGTGGGCCAGCCCTTAGGCCCAACAGATGGGACTAGGCCCTTTAAATTTTAGGGCAGAAAAAGAGGGTTTTACAACACTTTTGAAGATCATGGGAATTACACCGACAAGAGGGGGCATAAACTTTTCAGCACCCTTTCTTAGTTTTTTATTGAGGGAATGTTTTATTTTTTTTTAGGGAAGAAATAAAGTACGAACAAAGGAGGAACGTGGAACATCTATTTTTGTAAGTTTTTTTTTATTTTATTTTCGGAGGACAAAGGAGATGTATCAAGCTTCTCTCTTGATTTTATGGGATTTTCAGCATAATGCTACATTAGTGATATTTTGGGGTTAGTTTTACGTGACTGAAATTTTAAGATTATGGCATTGTTTTATTGCATTGAGGATATCATACATCAGAAATATTTCTTCTTTAGCTAGCTTGTTTTTCATCATTCAACAATGTTTAATCTATTCAACTTTTTCTAATTTTGTATCAACTCTACTTTAATTAAGTTTAGGTTTACTTTTATGCTAATCTTAGTCATTTTTGCTTTTGTTGTTTGCTTACCACACTTTTCATTCCATATGTTGGTTCAATTTTAATTCCAAGATAGTTTTTGTGGTTCACAACTTTCATAGTTTTTGAAATGTCATTTTCATTCAGCCCTTTGGTTTATAATATTAGTTTATGAAGCTCTGATTGATGTTGTTTTGTTTTTTCTTCCAGATTAGAATATTCTTCACTTGATATGTTCCATTTATTGGTTTTAAACGTTGTTCACTACAAGTAAAATGTGAATTACCTACACATATTACATACGAATTTGGATTCGTAGGTAAATTAGTTGTTACATACGAATTTTATATACGGATCTGAAAAATCGATTTAAATACAAATTTTTCCGTAGATAATGTGAAATAAATTTCATTCCGATGTTCTGTATGTAAAATTCATATGTAATTTTGACGCGTGAGAGTGGAAATTTTTGCAAAGGATATTATCCGTATGTTACTATATAAGATTTGTAGGTAAATTTTAAAAACTTTTACCCACTGATCTTCCATACGGACCTGGAACTAATTAATTAATAAAAATTAAAATCCAAAATATGCTTACCCTTTCTCGCGCTCACCACTCTCCATCCCTCTAAAATTAGGACACACTCACTCATAGAGAAGAAAATCTCTCGCACTCAACAGTCTCTGTTACTTGTTTGCCCTCACCATTCTTCATCTTTCTTCTTCGTGCAATCTTCTTCGTTCACTACTCTCTCACCACTCTCTCTCACGCTCACTACCTCGCACTGACTCAAAAGGAAGAAGAATAAGCTCATTCTTCCAACTTCCAATACTCACTCACTCTCCATTCTTTTGGAGTTCGTTCGTCTACTTTTAGCGGGTAAGTGTAATCTTCGTTCATACCTAAATCCTTAAATCCTTAAATCCTTAAATCCCTAAATTCTTAAAATCCTAAATCCGTCTCTTCTTTCTTACAATTGTGATAGAACGCTCTATTGTGGGCTTCACATGTTTTGTGTGCAAAATGCTTCGAGATTGAGATTGAGGCGAGCGTGCTGCATTTTGGGAAGCTTGATAGTGCTCTAAAGGTATGCTTCATTATTTCAGTGTTTCTTTTTTATTTTTCTATGTTTAATTGCAAAAGAAAATAGTTAATTTGTTCAAAACCCTTGATAAGAATGATGAGAGGAGGCTGAAATGGGTTAGGAATCAAAAGTTTGTGAAGAGAAAATGGGTTAGGCTTCAATGGAAGCATAAGGTGAGAGATGTATGCGAAAATTCTACAGTGACCCAGAAACACACTTTACAAAAAAAATGAGATTGGAGTTTGGAGGTTGGAAGGTAAAAGACTTTACACAAAAAGTGACGAAAATTCCGAGACCATAAAATGGGGTGGGTCATGCGTCACTCCCCCATAAGCGAGACAACTTGTGTATTTTTTTAATATAGTGCAAAACATAAATATAGAAGTATGGTATAGTAGAGAATTGTTGGAGAATTTTACCACTCGGGCATGTTTTCTCAAATTTAAATTAAAGTTGAAGTTAGTGGAAATGAGAAAGGACTAGAAAACCTTATTAGAGAAAAAGAAAAAGGAGATATTATAGTTCCTATGCCTATGCCTCATATCTTAATTGATGGATGATATATCCATAAGTTACAAATATATCATACGAAATTACCCGTAGGTAATTACATACGGATGACCTATGGATTTATCTGCATGTAATTACCTACGGATATATCCATTTGTAATTATCTACGGATAATTTCATATATAATTACCTACAGATACTTCCGTATGTAAACTTAGCTATGAAATATTTACATACGAATTTTGGTCCATTGGTAATCCGTAGGTAATACTCTCTTACCTACAAATTTTATTAGTTAAATACAGATTTCAACTATAGGTAAATCAAGTTTTTCTTGTAGTGGTTCCTTTGATCTTGCAAGCACCAATTAGAGTATTTGATGTTTAGTCATTTCTTCATTCTAACTCTTTTTTTATCTCTTAGTTAAGAATGCATGTTATTTAGTGTGGGCAGCAACTTTAGAATCAATTTTTGCATCATCTTAGCTCTAAGTTGCATAGTAGTTGGCCAATTAATTTTATGTTTCTCTCAAGTCGTTATACAACCATTATTTTTCTGCATAATTTTTCATTTTTAGCCCTGCAATATGTTAAGTTTTGTGTTGCACATTGTTATAATAGGTTAGCTTTAACTTTCTACTGGTCATTGCATTTTGTTTGTTATTTTCTATATTTTGTTTTCACCAAAAAGCCCCAAAACATGTTTTCTTGCATTCAATCCACGCATTGCACTAGACATGTCCTTGGACTGACCTGAGTTCATTCTTATACATCATTAGTAAGGATGATTAATTTAGTTTGGGATAACAAAGCTTTCTACCGGCTAGCAAACTTATAATAAAGTGCTCATTTTTCAATAATGATTGCCTTAAAATCGTCATTATTTATCCCTTTCAAAACTATTAACGATAGTTCGAAGGAAGAATTGTTTATGCTTTCTCCCTAATGTGACTTTATAACAATGGTTTGAAATCATATCTGTCATTAAATAGCTTAAGTGAAAAAAGAAGTTACTTTTCACTTTCCTACACTACATTTCCTAGTGTTCCTTCCTTCATTGCTCTCCAAAACCTTCCATTCCTAGTGTTTTCTGAGTTTCATTTTCGTCGTTTGCTCTCATTCTCAATTCGCACCTTTGCTCGCATCTCCTCCTTCTCTATTCTCATCCCCTTCTTCGTTCGCACCTTCATGCAAGTGCTATCCATTTGTGTTGTCACTATTGTTGTTGATTTCTGCTCGCAAGTTGTCGTGGTGGATTCTCGCATGCAGTTGTTGGTCGTGCTCATTCGTGTGCTTCTCTCACTAACACATTGTTCTCGCCCTTATCTCCTCTCTCCATTCCAAGAAAGGTTTCTTTTTTCGTTTTTTTTTTCTTTATGAGTTGTGTTTATTATTTTTAGAATTAGATATGTTTTAGAATATTTGATTAGTTTTTATTATTTAGAGATATTGGTTTTTTTGAATGTATAGATATATTTGTTTTATTGATTATGTTATGACTTCTTATAAATATTTGTTTTGTTAGACGTGTTGGTATTGAGTCTAGGTGTTTGACCCTCGGCAATTATTATTTATTACTTTTTATCTATTACATTATTTAAATGAGCAATCTTAGATTCCTGTTTGAAATTTAATAGTTTCACTAGTACAAAATTGCATTTTTACCTCGCCTTATAGGTCTCGGTTGGTAAGGAACCGAAGCATATAACGACACAGTGACATTTTTGCAATTCCAGAACACTTTTATGCTTCGGTTCAAGAAAAACACGAAGCCAAAAGGGGTTATAGGCTTAGTTCAAAAAAAACCGGTGCCAAAAGGTCCTTATATGCTTCGGTTGAACAGACCCGAAGCCAAAAAGGTGGCTAGAAATTTCAAAAATGCCACTAGCTGTTACGTCTTTGGTCTCGGGTGGCACTGAACCGGGACCAAATAGGGCTATATGCCTCGGTTATTAATTGAACCGAGGCCATATAGTTTAATTAGGGAAAAAAAACACGAACCCTCTACTTCTTCCTCGCGCCACTGCATCTCCTCCATCTCTCTCAGCGACAACACTGACCCCTCACCCTGTTCAAAATGAACACTCTCCTCACTCTTCCCCTTATCGCCACTCTCCAAAACATCATCTGGCACAACAACAACAACCTCATTAGTATTCTCCGGCAAGACCAAAACATGCGCCTCTGCGCGCACTGAGTGATTGGTAGAAGACCCACCACTTTGGTTGGCGTTAGAAGAAGAACCACTGCCGGAAGAACCCTTCTGACAACGCAACGCAAACCCTAATCCCTCTCACGGGGACTACGTCAACGATTCACGCCGGCGTGCCTTCGTCTCCAAACCCTAACTCTCTTCTTCCGCACGAGAGAAACGTCCTAGCTCCTGCGACTCGCTGCCACCATGCCAGCCACTGAGACTGGGTCCGCGAGCACCAAGGAAACCAACCCTCCGGCCGCCGCGACAACGACCGCTCCTGTTCGAGACTCCGACTCTCTAGAGGTTCCATTGACCAGCCGTGTTGTTTCTGGGAGGGGCTGATGAGGTTGTGTCGATTTTGGAGAAGGAGTTTTCGCTTCTTGGGTTGAAGAAGGAGAATTGTACCGAGGTGAGTTGGATTGATTCTGTTCTGTGGTGTAATGATGATGAGAGTTTGAAAAACGGTGACAAACCTAAGACCCTACTGGAATGGATATTCAAGAGGATGATCGAGCTGGGAAAAACGGGGTTTGTTTTCAACCCTTACGGAGGGAAAATGGGAGAGATTGCTTCTGATGCGACACCGTTTCCTCACCGCAAGGGGAACCTGTTCAAGATTCAGTATTCTGTGAACTAGGACGATCCTTCAAGCGGTGCGGCTCAGAATTTCACGAATCAGGCTAAGAGGCTTTACAGTTACATGACCCCTTTTGTTTCTAAGAATCCCAGAAGGGCTTTTTTGAATTACAAAGACCTTGATATTGGAGTGAACAACTTCGGTGAGAATAGCTTTGAAGAAGGACAGCTTTATGGGAGCAAGTACTTCAATCAGAATTTGGAGAGGCTGGTGAACATTAATACCAAAGTGGATCCTGAAAACTTTTTCAGGAATGAACAAAGTGTTCTTGTACTTATGAGCAGAGCATAGGGAATCATACAGTGAAGATGTGAGTTTTCAGAATACAACATACATCCCTGAAGAGTGTTCCTGATTTCCTTCAACGGGTTGCTCTCTCTAGGACATCATATTCATTGATACAGATGATTGGTGCAATTGGGATTGTTGTGAGTCACTAACTGGGTGCAGATGTGTGTTCGTGTGACTGCAGTGGATGATGGAGATGATGAGTATGCATATCACCTATGGCCTCGGTCCTAACTGACCCGAGGCAGAAAGCTATGTATATGGCACCGATTTCAAACAACCGAGGCATAAAACTGGGTCTATGGCTTCGGGTGATAACTGAGGCCAAAAGGTGTACCTTTTGGCCTTGCCCCAATATGCCTTGGTTCCAGACCTGAGGCAAAATGTGGAAAACAACCGGGGCAGAAAGCCCTTACTGTACTGGTGTTTATGTGGTATTCTTTCAATTTTAAATGTTCGTATGTTAATTTAAACTTCATTAAAAAAAATAGAAGTTATACTAACAATAATTATTAAATTTTGAATTGTTCGATTAGATACTCTACTAAAAATTCTCATATTATATGGGAATTTTCTTGCAAATTTGCTAAAAAATTTGCAAGAAAAAAATTTTTTCTGCTATTTTTTCTAATAATTTTAATTGGCAGACAATTCCTTCGTGGGTAATTATTTCCTACAAAATTATAAAATTCGCAAGTATTTCCTACAAAATTTATTGCGAAAAGTGTTTTATACCAAATATTTTGCAAAAAAATTGGCAGCAATTTCCTGTAAAATTTTCTTCATAAGAAAATTAATAAGTATTTTCTACAAAAAAAATTTCAAAACAAATTTGGCAGGAAATTTGGGTTTTTTTAGTAGTGATAGTTTAAAAAGAGTAATCATATTTTATTAATTGATTAGTACAATATATAATTTTGATTTGATAGATATTGTAGGATACAATTAAAAGTTATGAATGATGTAAGTTCATATTTTTGAAATTTGTTGGTTAATCAATAATATTATATATATATATATATATATATATATATATATATATATATATATATATATATATATATATATATATATATATATATATATATATAATTATACATTT
>Ga0214542_1002083_pt1 | contig 41401 bp, 22 predicted proteins | sample CNSS1metaG_FD_160096 | JGI IMG/M metagenome (GOLD analysis project Ga0214542, IMG submission 160096) | Root nodule microbial communities from cowpea collected in UCLA plant growth center, Los Angeles, California, USA - CNSS1 | ecosystem: Host-associated > Plants > Roots > Nodule | place: USA... | reverse complement strand
CGTAAATTTTATATATATATATATATATATATATATATATATATATATATATATATCATAAAGTTACTAAGTATAGTTATATATATAATTTGTGGAAAGAATGGCTTAGGTAGTCACCATCATCTTTTTTCCAACATCTTGCAGCTTTGTTGCATGGGCCAAAACAGAAAATGCTGAATGCTAATAAACATATAAGACCAAAATTATGTACGAAGTGATAAGCCTCATTTCTCTCTCATCTTAACATTATTGTTTCTTTCTTTATCTCATTACAAAAACAAACAAAAACCTATCACACCAAGTTTACGAACTTCAGAATTTCAAATCTACAATGTCCCTATATACACAAAAGTGTCTACGTGTTGACTCATGAACCATCAAATCTCATTCTGCCAACATTTATGAACTGGAAACAGAAGTCGCAAAATTAGGTTATGTATATATATTAAATATTTCACATCATTAAAAGTGGGACAAACATGATAATATATAAAAAACATTATGGTAACATAAACTAATCTAATCATAAACTGAATCTTCTATATAACATGACATAACCAAAACGTTTTTGTTCATATTTACAACATGGCATTCTTATTGGTCGGTTATGCAGCAGCAACAATTGCAGCACTCTTCTGCATTTATCTCAGAAGATGTTGCACGCACCCCATCTTCACTGAATACCCTTTTGTTGGGATGCTACCACAAGTTCTTTGCAATTTGTGGCGTGCCCATGATTATTCAACTCAGGTTTTGAAGCAACACGGTGGCACTGGTGAGTTCACTGGGCCATGGTTCACCAGTATGAACTACATGCTCACCTGCGATCCCTTCAACGTGCATCACATGTTGAGCAGAAATTTTCACAACTACGTCAAGGGACCCGAGTTTCGTGAGATTTTTCAGGCTTTCGGAGATGGCATTTTCACTGCTGATGCAGAAGCTTGGAAATATGACAGAGATCTCTTCCATTCCTTGTTCAAGCATAAAAGCTTCGAGGTGTTTCTGGAGAAAACCATTCAGAAGAAGGTGAAGAATAGCTTGCTTCCTTTGTTGAATCATCACGCGCAAGGGAGGGTGGTGGTGGATCTTCAAGATGTCTTCAATCGCTTCACTTTTGATAACATATGTTCTACTGTTCTTGGTCGTGACCCTGAATGCCTTTCCATTGATTTCCCAGAAGTTGCAATCGAGAAGGCTTTTAACCAAGCGGAAGAGTGCATATTCTACAGGCACATAGTGCCAAAGTTTGTTTGGAAGATGCAGCAATGGCTTCAGATTGGTCAAGAGAAGAAGATGACAGAAGCATGTAAAACGCTTGATGAGTTCATATATTCATGCATAGCGTCCAAGAGAGAAGATCTAAGAAGGTACGAGGAAAATGAAAATGAAGAAACTTATGTTGACTTGTTAACAAGTTTGATGAGAGAAGGTAAGGAACAACATGAAGATATATTTCTAAGAGATGCTGTGTTCAATCTGTTTGTGGCTGGGAGAGATACCTTAACTTCAGCTCTCACCTGGTTCTTCTGGCTTGTTGCTACAAACCCTTTGGTGGAAGAGAAGATTCTTGAAGAGATTAATCAAAACTTTGGAAGTAATGAAGAAAATGCAGTTTTGAGTGCAGAGGAGGTGAAGAAACTGGTTTATCTGCATGGTGCTATATGTGAAACATTGAGGCTGTTTCCACCTATACCCTTCGAACGCAAACAAGCACTAAAATCTGATGTACTTCCAAGTGGTCATTGTGTGAATCCCAGAACAAAGATATTACTATTTCTGTATGCAATGGGAAGAGTAGAAGAAATATGGGGAAAAGATTGCATGGAGTTGAAGCCAGAGAGATGGATCTCAGAGAAAGGAGGTAATGTTTATGTACCATCTTACAAATTCATTGCTTTCAATGCAGGACCAAGGTCTTGCTTGGGGAAAGACTTGTCCTTTATCCAGTTGAAGATGGTGGCAGCAGCTATTTTGCGGCGTTACCATGTTGAAGTGGTGGAGGGTTATGTTGCAACTCCTAGCCTCTCGATTGTTCTTCTCATGAAGGATGGTTTGAAGGTAAATATAAGGAAAAGAAAGTTTTAGTTTGACTTGCGAAATTTGGACATCAAACTTAGTAAAAAGTGTGTCTTGTCTGTTGTGTGATGTTGTTCTGTAATGTGTTGTGTCTGTATCATTAGAGCATTTCGTTTCAGAGAATAAGAAAAGGAAATAATCGTTTGCTTTTTCAATGACTTTACAATATAATGGTTATGTGTCTACCTTACCTTTTAATAAGATAATGATATTTGATAATTAAATTTTGATAATTTTTTTTGATAATTTAAGATGATACTTTTTAAGTGGTTTTAGAATATTGAAAAATGAGAAAAAGAAAAGAATAATGATAATATAACAATTAAATTTTCACAAATTTCTCTTACAAGAGTTTGCATATTTTAAATGAATTTAGAATATAGAAAAATGAGAAAATAGAAAAAATAAAAAGACATTTAAAAGATGATAAATCAGGTTGGAAGAAAAAATTATCAAAATTTAATTGTTATAATATAATTTTTCAAAAAAAAATGAAAAATAACTTGAAAAATGTTATCTCAAGTTGTAGGAGAGAGTTGTTAAAATTTAATTGTGAAAAAAACAATTTTCTTTTAAAAAATTATTATTGACATTTTTCGGACTAAGATATATAACTAAGGATGAGGTAGATTAAAATAAAAAATATACATTTTAAATCTTAAAAATTAAGTATTTTTTTAATTATTATGTTAATTACTCTTGTGAAACTTTTAATTAATTCGTACTTAGCTAACATGTTTGAAGAAAGAGATACGTATATCATTACATTTGACTATTCGATTTTAGATTTTAAAATATATTTTTATTTAGATATTGTAGCATTATGTGATTATTAAGAACAAATATGAAATATTTGAGATAATTACATTTTTTTAATGTATGAAATAAAACAAATTATTTAAATTAACAAGTAGTTTGAAATATAATTATTCAATTAATGAGCCAATCAGATATTTAAGGCAGGATATAATGTTTGAATATGTAAGCAACTACAATTTAGATAAATTCCGATCACAAGATTTATAACGTTCTAGACGACTCGAGAAAACAATATCCTTACAATAATATAACCATTTTTTTAATAAAATAATTAATAATTCATTAATAATAAAGATTCTTTAAAAATTGTTTTTCAACTCAAAGTAAAACTCTTTAATTTATTTTGTAACATATATAGTACCAAATATGATTCTAACAATTTCAATTTGAAAAGACATTTCCTTAATTGACAATAAGTATTATTTTAGCATCATGTTTCAAAATCACAATTTTAGTAAATTATAGGAGAGATAGAAACGAAATTAATCAATAATAAAGTAGATTTTGTTTAATTGTTTTCTCATTTTTATCCTCCATACTAAATATTTAAAATTATAAATAAAAACTGAATAAACGTTATATGTTTTTTTTTAATTAAAAAGGAAAAATAATTAAAATAAAGTATGACCATAATTCAATTATCACTAATAAAAATAAGCACTAAATTGTTTTTATTAAGCTATAATGATTTACTAAACTCTTTTTTGTAATATCTAGTCTTTTTGGGCTTCTTTAAGATGAAAGTGTCGCATCTAAATTAAAATTACATATTTAATAAAGTTTCATATCTATTTTTTTTGGTCATGTAATAAACCAATTCAATAAAAAATTTCAAAATAAATAAATAAACAATTTAAGCACCTACTTTTGTGTAAAGAAACAAACAAAGAGCATATAAGAAAACAAATGAAGAATAGACAAAGACAAATTTGAAACCATTTAACGTTTCTCAAATTAGAATAAAGGATAAACGAGGCGTAGCATATAAATCATTCATTTTCTTTATTATTTATTAAGACTAAATATTAAAAAAAGTATCAGTATTTAAATGTAAAATGAAAATACTCATGAATAGCCGTAACACTAAGAAATAATTTGAGCAAATAATTTGTTTTATCATATTTATTTTCTAAATTTTGATTTGATAATGACAAAAAAACATGACAGAATAGATAAAAACATCAACTGAGAAAATGCTTGCATCAATTAAGAAAAACAAGGCCCTTATTATTATTATTATTACCATTATAAATATTGTACTATTTATATCATTCGTTATTTTCTCTATTTTATTCTTTATACTTCTATTTTTTTATCTATACTTAGAAATGAAATTTAGTTTAATAGCCTTGACGTACTAATTAACGTCGATCCTATTTTAAAGTGGATTGAACGAATAAAAAAAATGAAAACGAAAAAAAGAAGATAAAAATAATGCATAATTGGAAGACAAAACTCCAAGAGAATGATCATTGAAGTTCATTAATAAAGACTAGTTATGAATAAAATGAATAAATATACCGTACTAATTACATCTTCATTTTGTTACAACATGATTTTGTGACAACATGATTTTTTTTTATTTATCTAAATTAATCATTATAATGAACAATTATTTTTTGTCTCTAAAATTGATTGTAATTTACAAATTTTCTTGTAGTGATAATTATTTGATTATAAACAAAAGTTTTCTGACTTATCTTTAAAGTAAATTAAAGATGAAAAATAACAACATTATTAAATCTACTAGCGTCAAAAAATAATTATCAAAGTAAAACATTCATGAAAGTTTTTCTTTACTTCATATAAAGTTTAATTGAAAATAAATTAATTGCCACAGTTACCACCAGGTCCTCCAAAGAAAAGTGCTAAGCCAAAGTAATGTACTGCATCTGCATAGTATTTAACATCATAACAATTGGGGTTGTCACTGAATGAATAAGTTTCATACGCTTTAGCTCCACGAGTTCTTCTTGATGAATCTTGAATCGTCACTTGTCTAAAGTAACAAGCATGAGTAGCAATGTTATCATTAGGAAGATGTCCAGATCCCATTTGAGGACTATGAGTACCAAGACGAGTTCTTGTTCTTCCACCCCACCCTACTTCATCAGCTGAGCTCATGTTTGAGAACAATTTTATTGGAAAATATCCAATAAATTTATTTTCTATACTTAACCACCAATTTTTGGTCTTTGGATCCTAAAAACATAGAAACACTTTTATTAATATATATATATATATATATATATATATATATATATATTAACTATGTCTACCATACAATATTAATTTGTTTTATCATTATATTCACTTAAAAGGTGTATTCAGAAAACTAAAATATATATCAATTCTATACAAGTGAAATCTAGCTATATTTTTTGACTATAGTGAAAACTATACAAAATGATTATGACCTGAGAAATAGAAAAGGGAGATGCATAAATTGGTCCTCCATAGACAGATACATTGGTTATGCGTAAACCAAGATAAATTTCTTTACTAGTTTGAACAAAACCTGCACACCGAATATTGTAGCATCCTGTCTTCTTGTAGTTATCTGACTGTAAATATTTAATACCACATTAAATTTTGCATAATGATATTAATATGATAAATAAATTAATTAAAAAGTATTTATGACTCATAATGGCTTAGTTATATCCTTATACATGAAATCTAGAAGAGTAAAAAAAGATCCATCACTAGTACCAAATTATCAGGGGAGCGCATCCTATCTTTCATTTCTACAAACAAAGTAACCATAAACAAAATGTACTGATATGTCCTTACCGTCCATGAGGAATAAAAGTGAGATGCATAATCACCATATAGTTCTGGAATCACCTGATAGAAGTGCATTGAATTAATTAGAATTTTTTTTATCACACACACACACACAAGTTTAATGTGAAAATTACAACTTACATGCCATCCTAATGAGATTTTGTTAGTTGATTCTATCAATCCATTTTGAACCCACAAATGAGACATAGAGATTTGAAACTTTGCATCAAGTCGTGGATTATAAAGACTATTTATTCCATTGACTCCGTAATAAGGACCAAAATGTGGTTTAAGGGAAACTTCTGCAAGCTAAAAAATTCAATATATACAAATAAATAGTCAGATTAAAACAATTAGATGGAATACAATTTATAAAAACGAAGTACCAACATTGTAAACTATTTTTATAAATAATCTTACATGAACACCAGGAACGTCTTGAACCAACATATGATTGTTTAACATTGATTTTTCACGAATAAGGTCATCTTTTGTTGTTCTGAGTATAGGAACAGTCCCCGTCGGACATTCATCCTTACTCAATCCAAATATGGATTTAGTTCTTAAATTTTTGTGACTTGACTCTCCAATCACATTATGAAAGCTAGGTTTTCTCTGACATTAAATAAAAAAAAAAAACAAACAAATATCAAAGCATGGAAAACATTGAGAAAGAAGGGTTGAAAATTAGTCATAAATATTGAAAAGAAAATGAAAGTCAAATTTCAATGTAATTAAAGGTTTTTGGTTATATACCTGCAACTTATGGCCCTTTAACAAAGGATGGTCAAATGATGGTTGTTTGTAAATGTCAATGCAATCAATAATGTCTCCAACCTTCGTCTATCAAATCCAAAATTAAACATATAGAAATAAAATTATTATTAAATCATGTAGTGTGATATCAACTAAAGGAAGCATATGATGAAACATAACAAAGTTGAGACATGCATGAATACTCTTCATAGAAGGTTTATTAATGAGATCAAATTGTCTCTCCAATTCCAAATCTTCCTGAATTCCGTCAACTTTAAGACTAACATGACTACACAACAAATACAATAGAAAAAATAATGTATGGATCATTTTTTTTTTGCAACTAATATTCAACACAATCTCACACACACACACACACACACATATATATATATATATATATATATATATATATATATATATATATATATATATATATATATAATAAATTAAAATATCAATTGTTTCTGATATAAAAAATAATGTAAAACTTCTAACGTATATAGTTCTCAATGTTAAAAAAATATAATACTCATTCGGTTTCTTCTCATTTATGATTTTAATTTTTTTTAACAACTTTTAAAGAATAAATTTATTGTATAGTAATTATTATAAGTTACTTTTTATACAATAATTAATGCATAACATTTAAATCAAACTAAATCAAACATATAATAATATTAATTTTGAAATGTTGGAAATGTCAATCAAACATATAATAATATTAATATGATATGATGCAAATATGGCTCAAGAGAGCTTCAAAGGCTTAAGACAAACTTAAAAAATGACACATATTATTTAAAATTTATTTTTTGAATTTTGTTTATGCACAATTATTTATTAAATTAACATATAACAATATTAATTTTGAAATGTTGGAAATGTCATTAACAACTAAAGGAAGCATATGATATGATGCAAGGACGTCTCAAGAGTTTGAAAGACCTAAAACAAATTTAAAAAATGATACCTATTATTTAAAATTTATTTTTTAAGTTTTTTTAATCAACATTATTTATTAAATTGTCATAATTAATTTTATTTAACATTTCTTTTTCAGGAGATAATAATTCATTTAATCTTTTTAGAGATATTGTTGATGTTAAATAAATTTTTATTATCTTTAGTTTTGAGAAACTTTTTTCGACTGAAACTGAAATTGTTAACATTATTTTATAAGTTATATATGCAATTGGAGAATAATTTATTATTTTTATATAATTAAGAATGTCAATTGGTTTATCATTTTTGAAACCTATAACTTATCTTAAGGTATTTAATTCTGAAAATAAATAAAATCCATCAATATCCAACAAATTATCATATTTTAAAGTTTTTTCAAGGTTTAGTCATTTTTCTTTCAAAAATATACAATCTAGTGACTTTAATTTTTTAACACTAAATAAAAAACAAAAATTATTTTCATATATATTTTTGTCAAGAGTACAATCATTATCTAGTTTCTCAATCTCCTTCTCATTACCATGAGTTTGAGATTCAGAATTATCCTCATCACTAATTACTTCTCTCTATATTTTTTTCTTTCACCTATATCTATATTGTTATTATCTTGTTCATTCAAAGAGTCAAAGACCACCTATTTGCATTTTCTAATTCATTTTTCTTATATATTTTTATAAAATTCCTCATCAAGATATATGCAAAAAAAAAAAAAAAAAACAAAAAAAAAAAAAAAAAAAAAAAAAAAAAAAAAAAAAAAAAAAAAAAAAACTCCCAAAATTCGTAAATCTAAACCAAAAAAATAAAATGGGACAAAAGAAATGCATTTCTAATTCTAATACAAATAAAAAATAAAATAAAAACAAGAACAAAAGAAATAGAAAGAAAAAGCATACTAACCATAAATGAGGATGAAAAAATTGATATACATGAGCAATATGAGATTCAAGGAATGTAATATGTTAAAACCTTAAAAAAAAGACTCTTGAGAGAGAAGAAAGTAAGGAGAGTCAAGATAAGTCATAGAAATAAAAAGATAAAAGAGGAAAATAAAATCCAAGTCAATTATAAGATAATAAAGATAACTATTTTTTTTCATTAACAAAATTATAATTTACTAAATAAAGTTTTGAACTCATTAATTATCATTTTTAATATCAATAAAAATTAATACATTAATAATAATTTAATTAAATTTTATTCTCAAACATAAACTTATAATTATTATAATAGAACTATATTACTAATAAATTATTTGAGTCTTTTTTTTAAACATAATTTTATAATTAATTTAATAGAGACATATTAGTACAAAAAATTTTGAGGTCTTTTTTTTCTTACACATAATTTTATAATTAATTTAATAGAGAAATATTAGTAATAAAATAAAAATTTGATATGATGAAACATAAGAAAGTTGAGACATACGTATGAATATTGTTCACATAGGCTTGTTAATGAGCTCAAATTTTCTCTCCAAGTCGAAATCTTCCTTTAATATAGTTTGAATTTCGTCAACTTTAAAACTAACGTTACTATTGAACAACTACACTACAAGAACAATATATGGATTTTATTTTTTTTCTCGCAACTACTACTCAACACAATCTTACACACATACATACATATAGTATGATTTTAGTTATAAACTTTGATTCAAAATTAGAATTCGTTTTTGTCCGAAATTTCGATACATTTTTATTTTTAAACTTTAAAAACGAATGAATATAGTCCTTTTAACTCAACTATGTTAACTTTTTTGACACATGTCGAATGTTTCATGTTACTATTGGAGTTATTTATACCGATTGACACATTTCCGATTTAATATCTACTGGAAGATGCGTTCGATACCTCAACAAAAGTTAACATAATTGGATTAAAATGACGATATTCATTTATTTTCAAAGTTTAGAAAATAAAATATATCGAAGTTTCTGACATGGACAAATTCTAATTTTGGGTCATAAATTCAGAGACTAAAAACATACTTAACCATATATATATATATATATATATATATATATATATATATATATATATATATATATATATTAAAATATCAAATGTTTCTAATATGAAAAATAATGTAAAACTTCCGAAGTATATAATCGTCATGTCATAAAAAAAATATAATGCTCATTTTGTTTCTTCTCATTTATGATTTTAATTTTCTTTAATGTCTATTTGGTGTCTTGTCATTTATGGGTTTAAATTCTTTTATAACATTTAAAGAGTATATTTATTGTATAGTAATTATTGGAAGTTACTTATTATATAATAATTAATGCGTAACATTTAAATCAAACATATAATAATATTAATTTTGAAATGTTTGAGATGTCACTAACAACTGTAAGGAAGCATATTAAGCCGATCCTGATTTGATAAAACATAAGAAAGTTTGAGACACGAGACATGCGTGAATATTCTTCCACTCTAAATCTTCCTTTAGTATAATTTGAATTCCATTAATTTTAGGATTAATATGTGTAAAAAAATAATATATACATTATTTTTTTCGCAATTATTACTCAACACAATTATACATATATATATATATATATATATATATATATATATATATATATATAAATTACTTAAAATATCAAGGGTTTTTATATGAGATCATGTAAAACCTCCTAAGTATATAGTCGTGAATGTCATAAAAATGCTCATTTGGTTTCTTCTCATTTATGATTTTAATTTTCTTTTATAACATTTAAAGAGTTTATTTATTGTATGATAATTATTATACGCTACTTATTACATAATAATTAATGAATAACATTTAAATCAGATTAAGTCATATATATATATATATATATATATATATATATATATATATATATATATATATATATATATATATATATATAAAATATTAAATTTGCAATGTCATTAACAACTATTGGAAAATGAAGTTTTTCGATTTATTTAAAAGTTTGTAACCAAAAAAAAATTAAACTAAAAATATGTTTGAACTTAAATATCCAAGTCAAATTAAGTCAAATGTATAATAATATGAATTTTAAAAATTATAATTAAGAATTGATCAAAATATAGTTAATAAGTATTAAAAATAAAAACGTTTTTATTTATTTAAAAGTTGATAACAAACAAAATAAATAAACTGACAATATATTTGAATTTACATATATAAGTTATATGTTGCGGTCATCGTAACGGTACCATGAACCTAAAAATAATAATAAAAATAAGGTTTAATTATGTTTTGATCTCATTTTGGAGTCAAAATTTCAAAATGATACCCAAATTTTAAAAGTCTCATATTGGTCCCCTTGTTTGTTAAAATGTCTCAAATTTGTCCTTTTTGTTAAGTCTGGCTAGACGGCGTTAATTGAGGTGTCACGTGTCAGACTTAACAGAAAGGACAAACTTGAAACGCTTTAACAAAAAAAAAGGACCAATTTGATACTTTTAAAAATTTGGATATCATTTTAAGATTTTGACTCCAAAATGGAGACCAAAGACATAATTAAACCTAAAAACAATGTTTTAGATTCAAAGTCAACGATTACTTTCAATTTTAGATTCTGAGAAAGATGTTAGTACTTGCTATGCTCATTTGAGATGTTACTTTCAATTAAATATACAAAAAATATACAATTCTTTTAAATGTTTATTTTCTCTAAAAAAAAAAAAGCATAAAGGAGTTTTTTTTCTCAAGTAATAACCTCACTCCTGTATATTTTCATTTCAAATGCAAATTGATTGTTTAACTCTTTTAAGAAAAAACTATTTAAAAAATCATTTTAAAAATATTTGTTGTGATCCTAACAATTTTGTTCCAACGTATTTCTGTTAATAATAATAATAATAATTGAATTTCTAGATTCTTAATAAACTATGTGAAAAAATGTTAAATTTTAAATTTTTAAATTTTTATATATTTTGAATTCTTCCTCCCTTTCTTTCTTTTTAAGTTTTTATATTGTAAGTTTGTCTTTATTATTTAATTAATATTTATATTTACTATTTTTTGTTTTTATAATGTTTTTGCTTTTTTGATTTTATATTCTTTTAAGTTTTTGTTTTGTCTTTTAAATTGTTATATTGTTTTAAATTTGTCTTTATCTATTAACTGCAAGAAAGGAAAATGCTCCATTAACCGATAATATATATATATATATATATATATATATATATATATATATATATATATATATATATATATATATATATATATATATATATATAAAAGATTTGTTAGTTTTTATAATTTAGATACTGATTTATAAAATAGAATAAATAAAACTAAATTATAAAATAGAATAAATAAAAAGCTATTAATTATTAAAATAGTTATTATTATGGATAAAAAATTATAATTGATCGCTAAATTAGTTACTAATTAATCAGAGATTAATTTAGAAACTAAATTTTTTAGTAAAAAAACCTTTGATAGCTAATGTTTAGTGATGAATTTTCTTTGATAACTAAAATTTTGTCAGCTAAATTTTAAAAGTTAATCTAGAGATCAATTACAAAATTTTATTTATAATAGCAACATTTTAGTAATTAATAATTTTTTATTTTGTAATTTGGTATCTAAAATGATCACTATAATAACTAATAATTTTTTGTTACTAAAATTAATTATTAAAAAGGTTAAGATTTAGAGGAATTTAATTTGACGTACATGGAATTTCTATGACTGATATACAATAACATTACAGTATAATGAATCTTATGTCAATGGAAAATTATCTTTTGACTACTAAATTTTGGTAACTTTCTCTTACAACCTTATGTGTCATCTTCTAAGTGGTTTTTATTTTTTATTTTTCTCATTTTTAATATTTCAAAATCACTTAAAAAATGACACATCATGTTATAAAAAAAAATTATCAAAATTTAGTAGTCAAAATATCATTGTCCTATGTCAATCAATATGTCCACTTTATCAGAAAAAGGAAATATGAAAAGAAAAAAAATTGAGCAGAGATGCTTATTGTTTTATTTTATATCTTTTGCTATCTTATATTTATTATCTAAAATAATGTCATCTATTATTGTATTTAAAATTGTTATCTCATCATCATCTTCAACTAATAATGTATATACACACACACATAATAAGTAAATAATTCCATTTATGTCAATGAGAAAGGTAGTTGAATGTTCTCTTTTGGAATAATGTATTCAGCATTATGAATGAAAATAAGAATAATATTATTAACAGTTTTATATTTAACTCAATTTATAAAATAATTTTCATGATGAGATTTTAATCTATTTATATTTATATGCTGTAATAATAATAATAATAATAATCGAATAACATTATCAATAACCTTGACTAGAACATATTTTATCTAACTAATTAAACTTGTCTGGTTAAATATACGATCATTAACTTCAAATCTATAATATCCATTACATGTTAATTACGCCTTAATTAGTCACAATTCATTAAACATGAATTTATGAATGTAATATTCTCTTAATTATGAATCATATTTTAATTTTGGACAATATCTGAAATGCTTATTTATAGAAATAAATATAAATTTACTATATTCTTTGGATTTTTTAGGATATTTTTCTAATCATAGGCCCTAGACCATTGTCTCTCTATTTTAAGAGTTGATCCTGGAATACAAAAATGTAAACATTAGAAGAAGAATAATATTAAATCTATTTACCAATGAAGTTAATATTACCTCAAACCCAATATCTTAAAAGCATTAAATGTGAGTCTTTTTTCTCCCATATATACGGTTCCACATATACAAAATAATTGGTACAAAATCAACAATTTAAATTAGACTACTATAATTTTGAATGAGAGAACCCTATAAGAAAAATATATACTGCAGTTGGTAAAAAGTTAACGTAAATAAAGAAAAATAAATACTAATTTTAAATAAAAAGTACTTCAAAAAATAAAATATAAAACCAGAAAAATTATAGTGAATAAAAGCTATGTAAATGAAAAAAGATACGAGTACATATGAATGAAAGAGATAGAGATGTGTGTGAATAAAGAAAATGAATTTGAATATATAAAAAAAAAATATGAAGATGAAGAGATTTATATAAAAATTATTGAGCTATGATTAATATTACCCCAAAACCTAAATTATTGAGCTGTTCATTACCCTTAAAAAACATTATCTTTCTTTGTCAACAAACATTGCGTCTACACTTAAAACTATAAGTACAAATTGTGGATTATATCCATTGTAGAATCAAATCCTTAGTCCTTTCACTAACTTCCAACAACCTTCATCATATTTAATAATAACTACATAATTAAAACAAATATCTACCATTCCTAATTCATAATTGATTCTATATAAGATGTAACAACAAAGCCACAAAGATCACAACACAACCAAATAGCTTTTGTTTGTGCTGATTAATGTCCAATGTCCATGTTTTTCTACGCAGCAGCACTATTCTGCATCATATATTTCTTCCATCGGAGACTATGTTGCAGATACCCTCTTTTCACCGACTACCCCATCATCGGAATGCTACCGGATTTACTCTGCAATTTGTGGCGCATCCATGATTTTTCAGTCGAGGTGCTGAAATCACACGGCGGCACCGGCGAGTTCACCGGACCATGGTTTACCAACATGAACTATTTGATCACCAGCGACCCCATCAACGTGCACCATATCTTGAGCAAGAACTTCAAAAACTACGTCAAGGGACCCGAGTTTCGTGAGATTTTTCAGGCTTTTGGAGATGGAATTTTCACTGCTGATGGAGAAGCATGGAAATACAACAGGGATCTCTTCCAATCCTTGTTCAAACACAAAAGCTTCGAGCTTTTTCTGGAGAAAACCATTCGGAAGAAGGTGCAGAATAGTCTCCTTGTCGTGTTGGAACATGTGCAACAACATGGGAGTGTGGTGGATCTTCAAGATGTCTTCAACCGCTTCACCTTCGACAATATATGTTCCACGGTTCTCGGATACGACCCTTGTTGTCTTTCCCTTGATTTTCCAGAAGTTGCGATTGAGAAGGCTTTTAACGAAGTGGAAGAGTCCATTTTCTACAGACATGTGATGCCGAAGCGTGTTTGGAAGGTGCAGAAATGGCTTCAAATGGGTCGAGAGAAGACGATGACAGAAGCATGCAAGTCGTTTGATGAGTTCATACATGCACTCATAGCATCTAAGTTTGAGGCACTAAGCAGGTGCAATGAAAATGAAGAAACAGGAGAAGATTGTGCTGATTTGCTCACGACTTTGATGAGAGAAGGTAATAAGGAACAACATGATGATATATTTCTAAGAGATGCTGTGTTCAATCTGTTTGTGGCTGGGAGAGATACCTTAACTTCAGCTCTCACCTGGTTCTTCTGGCTTGTTGCTACAAACCCTTTGGTGGAAGAGAAGATTCTTGAAGAGATTAATCAAAACTTTGGAAGTAATGAAGAAAATGCAGTTTTGAGTGCAGAGGAGGTGAAAAAGCTGGTTTATCTGCATGGTGCTATATGTGAAACGTTGAGGCTCTTTCCTCCTATACCTTTCGAGCGGAAGCAAGCTCTTGAAGGTGATGTACTTCCAAGTGGTCATTGTGTGAATCCCAGAACAATGATATTGTTTTCACTGTATGCAATGGGAAGATTTGAGGAAATATGGGGGAAAGATTGCATGGAGTTGAAGCCAGAGAGATGGATTTCACAGAAAGGAGGTATTGTTTATGTGCCATCTTACAAATTCGTGGCTTTTAATGCAGGACCAAGAACTTGCTTAGGTAAAGACTTGTCCTTTCTTCAAATGAAGATTGTTGCAGCTGCAATTTTGCGGAATTATCATGTGCAAGTCGTGGAAGGTTCTGTTCCTACGCCAAGTCTTTCCGTTGTTCTTCTCATGAAGGATGGTTTTAAGGTTAAGATAACAAAAAGAGAAACTTAATTTGATGTACGTGGGAACTTCTATGTCAGATGTACAAGTACAAGGACGTCCATATGATAAAAAAAATAAAAATCAAAATGAACAGTTCTTGTATAAAAAGATAAAAGAAATGAGTAATTGGTATACTTGAGGTTTTTATAATAAAATAATATCACAATTGTAATAAATTTAATTGGAAAATATTTTATTTGATTTTAACATTTGTTTAACAATTTTATGTTTGATTTAATATTACAAAACTAAATATTTAATCTTCACTCTAAAATTAATGAATCCAAAGTGAATTTTATTAATAGAAGTATCTAACTAACATTAAGCAAATGAAATAAATAAAATTTAAAATATTAACGAAAGGGTTTGTCAAGTCCACTCTAAACTTATGCCAAATAATTTTTTATTGTTATAAGCGTCGGTTACACCCTCGCTAAGAACAGAAGAGAAAAACCAAGAAGATAGAGACAGTTCTTTCTCCACCTTTGGGATAACCACTTGGGAGCTCACACATGGAAGGGTTTCACCTTCCAAGTCCATGATGCTTAAGATCACCAGGTAGTTTATTATTTTAAAAATATATAGTGAGGGTAGATTATAGAGTGTGCGTCTACTAAGGTTTTAATTTTAGTATCTAAATTAATTTCTAATTTTATATAATTAATTAATGTAAAGGTTATTTTGGGCACTAATTGTTTGGTGACTAAAATGTTTATAGTTAATGTTGGAGATTAATTTAGATAATAATTCACAGACTAATTATAATTTTGTATTTATAATAAATAAATAATTTTTAACTTGTAATTTAGTATCTAAATTTGTTATAATAGTAATTAATTGTTTTTTATTTTTAAAATTAATTACTTTTTAAAAAGTTGCTTAATATTACATCGAATCAAATATATGAATACATTAAATGTGAGTATTTTCTCCCAGTCCAACTTACTTGTTTCTTTTTCTAATAACTTGCCATTTATTTTATTGATATTTTTTAAAACTTAAATGTTAGAATGATTTGCTCGAGCAGAAGGTCGAGACGGGCCGATCCAAGTTGAAGGTCGAAACGGATCATCCGAATTGAAGGTCGAGAGAAGTTGGCCTAGATCAAGAACAAAGACGACCCAGCCCCAGTCAAAAGTTGAGACGGTCTGGCCAGGCTAATGACCAAGATGGATCGGTTCAAACCTAAGATTGAGATGTGTCATTTCAAACTGAAGGTTGAGAAAACTTGGACCTGAGTCAAAGATTAAGATAGATCGACTCAGGCCAAATGTCGAGATAAGCCAGCTCGACTCGTGGGTTGGTGAATGAAAGAAAATATAAATGAAAATTGGAAGAAGTTAACAATTGGAAAAACAAAAAGATTTAAGATTCAAATTTTATAAAAATTGTAAAGTGACTCAATTTATTTGTGTTAACATATTTAAGATTAATTTAATATATTTTATTTTTCTCAATCTAAGTATTCTGATATGTCAATTTAAGTATAATTCTAAATCATTGTTCTCCATCTAAGCATTCTATAGCCCTTGCTGGGTTTCACATTTAAGAAATCTGGAATTTGTTTTACAACTGCTTAAGTTGCATCAGCTATTTGTTAGACTTTCTAAATGTTCTTTTGGATTGATAGAAGTAGATTATTTAGGGCATAAAATCATTGGAAAAGGTCAAGTATGGACAAAAACAAGGTGGAAGCAATTTCAACACCTAAATTATTGAAGAAGAAAAGTTTTCCTTGGACTGCGCAGGATGCATTTGATATGTTAAAGTTTGCTATTAATTAATGCAAAAACAGTTAGCATATGCAAGGGAAATGTATGCCATAAGTGAAGCATTAACCAAATGTATTGATATATAATACAATATAATACTCGATCACATTGCTCCATGGAATTAAAATAAATAAATGTTAAAATTTAAGGAAAATAAAATTATAAATTTGTTATGATTGCAAAGTATTGAAATTATTAATGTGTAACTGAAAATATAATTGAAAAAAACTAATGAAATGTAAAATTGATTGAATTAAAATAACTACATTTAAACAACAAAATTTCTATAATCTTTTAATTAAGTTTTCCGACTTATCTTAGGAATAAATTAAAGATGAAAAATAATTGTTAAATTTATCGGCACCAAAGAAAATATTATCAAAGTAATACATTAATGATAGCTATGTTTATTTCATATAAAGTTTAATTGAAACCAAATTAATTGCCACAATTACCACCAGGTCCTCCAAACAGGAGCATGTAATCAAAGTAGTTTTTTGGAGATCTAACATCATAACAATTGGGTTTGTCAATAAAGGAATGAGTTTCATCTGGTTGAATTTCATGAATTTTTCTTGATGAATCTTTAATCAACACTACTTTGAAGTAACAAGCATGAGTAGCATTATTATCATTAGGAAAATATCCAGATCCCATTTGAGGACTATGAGTATTAACACGAGTTCTTGTTCTTCCACCCCACCCTACTTGATCAGCTGAGCTCATGTTCGAGAATAATTTTGCTGGAAAATATCCAATAAAATTATTTTCTACACCTAACCACCAATTTTTGGTCTTTGGATCCTGAAAACATACACACTTTTATGAAATATGTATATCATGCCTAGTTTTTATCATGTCTATCATACAATATTAATATTTTTATCATTATATTTGCTTAAAAAGTGTATTCCAGAAATTAAAATATATAGTTATCCCATACGAGTGAAATTTAGCTCTATCTTTTTACTACAGTGAACATTTTATAAAATGATTATGACCTGAGAAATAGAAAGGGAAGACGCCAAAATTCGTCCTCCATAAAAAGATGTGTTGGTTATGCGTACACCAAGATAATGGTCTTTGTAGTTTGAAAAAAACCTGCACATCGAATATTGTAGCATCCTGTCTTCTTGTAGTTATCTGACTGTCAAGTTTTAACGCCACATCAAATTTTCAATAATGATATTAATATGATAAATTAATTAATTAAAACTTATTTAAGATCACACAATGACTTAATTATATCCTTATACATGAAATTTGAAAGAGAAAAAAATATCCTTCACTTTCGTACCAAAGACTTATTAGGGAGCGCATCCTATCTTTCATTTCTACAAACAAAGTAATCATAAACAAAATATAATGATATGTCCATACCGTCCACGAGGAATAAAGATGGGTTCCATAATCACCATATAGTGTTGGAATCACCTGATAGTAGTGTATTGGATTAATTAGAATATTTTCCATCACACACACACACACACACATTTTGATGTAATTAAATATTTTTGCAACTTACATGCCATCCTAAGGAGATTTTGTTAGTTGATTTAATTGGTCCATTTTGAACCCATAAATGAGACATAGAGATTTGAAACTTTGCATCAAGTCGTGGATTATAAACACTATTTGTTCCTTTGACTCCATAATAAGGACCAAAATGTGGTTTAGGAGAAACTTCTGCAAGCTAAAAAATCCAATATATACAAATAAATAGTGAGATTGAAAAAATTAGATGGAATACAATTTATAAAAGTGAAGTACAACATTTTAAACAATTTTTATAAAAGATCTTACATGAACACCAGGAAGGTCTTGAACCAATATATGATTGTTTAACATTGATTTGTCTCGAATAAGGTCATCTTTTGTTGTTCTGAGTATAGGAACAGTCCCTTTCGGACATTCATCCTTACTCAATCCAAACATAGATCTAGTTCTTAAATTTTTTCGACCTTTAATCATGTTATGTAAGTTGGGTTTTCTCTAAAATTAAAAAAACAAACAAACAAACAAATATTAGAGCATGGAAAACATTGTAAAAGAGTGATGGAAATTAATCCTTAATAAAGGATTTGGTTATATACCTGCAACTTATGGTCCTTTAGTAAAGGATGATCAAATGATGGTTGTTTGTAAATGTCAATGCAATCAACAATGTCTCCAAACTCCGTCTATCAAATCCAAAATAAAACACAGAAATAAAATAATTAAACCATGTAGTGTGATATCAACTAAAGATAGTGTATGATAAAACATAACAAAGTTGAGACATACATGAATACTCTTTGTAGGAGGCTTATTAACAAGCTCAAGTTGTCTCTCCAAATCCAAATCTTCCTTTAGTGTAGTTTGAATTCCGTCAACTTTAAGACTAACATGACTACTCAACAAATACACTACAAAAGATAATATATGGATCATCATTTTCTCAAATACTATTCCATACAATTTCTCTCACACAAAATATATATATATATATATATATATATATATATATATATATAAAATTAAAATATCATATAATAAATCTCTCTCACACACAACACAACACACATATATTTATTGTATAGTAATTATTGTACGTTACTTATTATATGATAATTAATGCACAACATTTAAATCAAACATATAATAACAATTTATTAGAATATCAACTTTTTTTTCCTTAAACAAAAAATATATTTCAAATTTAATTATCAAAGGCCAATTAAATCAAACCTATAATAATATTAATTTCAATAATTATAATTAAGAATCGATAAAAATATAATTAATAAGTATCAAAGTACAAACATTTTTATTTATAACAAAATAATTAAATTGAAAAATCAATTTTTTTTTAGTTAAGTTGATAACAAACAAAATAATTAAATTGAAAAACATATTGGAATTCACTTATCTAAAATATTAGGGGTCAGGCAAAATTAACTTAACTACACTTAACTGCTCTATATTAAACCAAAAATAATTAAACTATTATCTTTGTGAGATGGCTCGGGAGATGTTAGTCATTTTCATCTTTATCGTAGCACCATCAAAGTGTGCATCAAAGGTGTTAGGATTTCTGAAATACAAATGCTCATGTTGTGAAGAATAATTTTTCTAAGCACTTTCAAGTATTATTTTCTAAGCACTTTCAAATTATAAAAGTTAGATTATTATTGCATAGAACTACCATATACAATAAAATTAGTGCAGTTTAGTTCAAAAATAGTACAATTCAATTAAAAAATTATGTAGTTCGGTTCAAAATTAGTGCAATTCAGTTCAAAAATAATACAGTTTGATTCAAAAATAGTATAATTCAATTAAAAAATAGTGAAGTTCGGTTCAAAAATAGTGCAATTCAGCTAAAAGATAGTGTACATTGATTAAAAAATGGTGCAATTTGGAAAATAGTTCAGTTCAATTCATATTGCAATGCAGTTTAGTTCAATACAATTCAGTTCAATTTTTTAGAATAAAAAAAGTCCAGTTCAGTTTGCCTGAACTAATTTGTAGTTTAGTCCAATTCAAGTGAACAATTTTTAGTTCACTGTAGTTTTTAACAATTTAATGCAGTTCGATTCATTTTGGTCAGCCCTAAAAATGATAAGTTGTGGTGATCGAAATACAACGGGACCACGAACCTAAAAATAATAATAAAAGTAGTGTTTGAAGTCATCTAGTCTTTTTTAAAAAAACTATGAAAACACTATAAAGATAAAAACATAGTCTATGCAATCGGATTTGGGTTTAGGTGTCTATGGTTAGAAAGAAATTATAATTGTATACATTTCTAATTAGAGTACCAAATAAAATTCAATGAGATCAAAACATTTATTAAATTTGCAAAGTTAATGAAACAAAGTTGATAAAATTAAAAAATATTTTTAAAATATTACAAAAAGAAAACATATAATCAAATTTAAAAATATTTTAAACGTCTTTTGCTCTCATTCTTTAAATTGTAACAAAATATCTATTTTTATACAATAATAAAAATTGTAATACACCACTTGAATAAAATCACGCAAGAAACAAAATTAAACTAATAATAATTAAAATTTAGCATAGGTCTTTCATCTTTTAAACTTCGATATTTGTTGGATGGTAATAAAAATATTCATGACAATGACATTAAATTATTATATTATAGTAAATGAAATTTTTGTATACAATTGTAGTCATAGAATTACACTTGCGATAATGAATTAGAAAATAAAAAAATTATGTTAAAAACATCAAAATAATATTTAAAATGATAAACATAAACAACAAATTAGAAAGAAGTCAATGTGTGTATTAGAAAAAATTTGATACATCATTGTATGAAATTGCGCACATGAAAACAAATGCACAATTAAAAGTATGATAAGATAAAAAGTATCTTAAAAATATAAGAAAACTCTTCATCACGGCTTCTCGCGTGCAGTAATTGCTCTCATACTATACTTGCTCCTTCCATGAATAGTTGGGCTCTTCGCTTTCTTTATGACCAACTTCACTTTCACTTTGGTCGACTTGTTCTTTGTTCTTTTTCTTTCAATAGCTCACTTGGTCTTAGCTGATTTTTGTCAATAGGCTGACCTCCATTGGAAAGATCAAACCATTTGGATGTATTGTTGCGCTCAATCACATTGATCTCCTCATCCATTTCAAGTTGTCACTTCTCATCTTGCATTACTAGTGCATCTTTGAGATCCTTCTTGACTTGCAATGTTTATTGCAATTTTGAAACATCTTGTTCAAGTTCCAAGTGTAACATCCTTACTTTTAATAAATTGTATTATTTACTTTATCCTAGGGAAGTTAAAAAAATCCATACCCGCAGGTATCCGTGGATAAAACCTGCAATGGGTAGAAAAGGGATACCTGCGGGTAACGGGAAATTTTATACCCATATATTAACGAGGCGAATACGAGTGTCATAGTATCCGTACTCATTGATACTCATACCTGCTATACTTTAATTTAAATTAAAAAAATTTAAAAAATGATTAAAACATTAACACATTGATTTTGAATGAGTTGTTTTTTATCAATTGGTTTTAAAAAATCTCCATTTATTTGTAGATTGTTCTTCAAAACTATTTAACTGGGTTATTTGCACTTTGTTTGAAATTTATAAATGTTATGCATTGAATTTTTATTTGAATTTATAGTTAAAAATTGTTGTTAAATATTAATTTTTTTTTTGTAAATACCCGCGGATATCTGTGAATTTTTAAAAATATGCAGTTACCCGCATAATAGATACCTGCATGAATATGAGTACGAGTATGAAACAAATATTTATCGAGCGGGTAGGGTACGGGGGAGCTAGTACCCGTACCCTACCCGCCATGTTGACATCCCTACTTTATCCTTACTTTAAATGTAAGAATTAGAAAATTGTACTTTTACTAATGTTTTGTACTATATACAGAGGCAGCTCAAGAGTTTGGGAGGTCTAAAGTAAATTTAAAAAATAAGGTATGTTATTTTAAATTTTTTCCAAGTTTTTTTATGCAAAATTATTTATTAGATTGTAATAATTATTTTCATTTAACATTTATTTTTCAATAGATAATATGTGTAATCCGTTTAATCTTTCTTGAAACATTGTTGATGTTAAATAATTTTTTATTATCTTTAGTTTTAAGAAACTTCTTTCAACTAAAGCAACTGGCAATGAAATTGTTAATGTTACTCTATAAGCTATATATGCATTTAGAGAATAATCTATTATTTTTATATAATTAAGAATTTCAATCAGTTTATCATTTTCCAAACCTATAATTTCCCTTAAGATATTTAATTTTGAAAATAAATCAAATTTATCAATATCCAACAAATGATCACATGTTAAAGATTTTTTAAGGTTTATGCATTTTTCTAATTCATTTTTCTTATCTATTTTTATAAATTTATTGATAGCTCCTTTTTGTGATACAATTAAAGCATCAATTCTTCTCTTCCTTTAGATTTTTGAATAGTTTGGTTCAAATTTTCTAGTTGGCATATCTATATACTTTTATATGAAATAAAAAAATTATAATATATAAAATACTACTAAAGATAAATATATAAAGCGAATGAATTAAAATAATAAAACCTAGTTTTGGTTGTAAAGAAAGTGAACTTGATAGTAGACTTGTAGTATCTTGAAGTCTCAAGTATCTTTCTCCTTGTCAAGTCTCAACTTTTTCATAGAGTTTATTTTAATATTAATCATTAATAAAAATAATTCAAAAAAATTATTGTTCTTCTCAACTTGATAGTAAATGGACAAGATATATATGCAAAAAATAAAAACTAAAACTCTCGAAATCTGTAAATCGAAAAGTATCGAAAAATAAAACGGGACAAAAGAAACACATTTCTAATTCTAATACAAATACAAAACAAAATAAAAATAACAGCAACACAAATAGAAACAAAAAGCATAATAACCAGTAATGAAAAAATTAGTACACACAGACAATATAAGATTCAAGAAATGTAATTTGTCAAAACCCTCAAAAAGTGACTATTAGAAGAGAAGAAAGTAAGAAAAGATAAGAGATAATAGAAGAAAATAAAATACAGATTAATTATAAGAGAATAAATGTATCTAATAATTCTATTTTTCGTAAACAAATCATAATTTACCAAAAAATATTTTAACTCATTAATTATCATTTTTAATACCAATAAAAATTAACAAACAATAATAAGAACTTAACTCAATTTTAATTTTATTCTGAAACACAAACTTATAATTAATTTATAGAGGTATATTAATAATAAAATACTTTTTTGAGGCTTTTTTTCTTAAACATAATTTTATAATTAATTTAATAAAGCTATATTAGTACTAAAAAAATTGAGTCTTTTTTTCTTAAACATAATTTTATAATTAATTTAATAGAGAAATATTAGTTGTAAAAGAAATATTTTTGAGGCCTTCTTTTACTCAAGGTCTAAAACGAGTGTTTTGCTTGACCCTTGAACCGATCCTAATTATATATAGATATAATGTGACGGTTGAAAAATAAATCAAGTAGTTTTAAAAAATATTATTACTAAGTAAAATGAAAAAGTAATAATAAAAGTAAATAATAAAAAAAAAGCAAGTACTATTTTATATATATATATAATATAAATATTTATATACATTTTTTAAATATATATTATATTATATTAGTAAGTGATGATATTATAATTTTATTAAATTAATATATATATATATATATATATATTTATTTTGTTGTCAAAATGAATAGAATGAATAAATAAAATTAAAATAATTGACAGAGATCTGTTATGAATGTCATTGTTGTCAAGAAGCTGCAATGTTTCAATCTTGTCCAATCCTTTGAGCAAAAACATTGCCTTTCTCATCCTTGTCAACTTCCAACTGCCAATAATATTAATGTTCATCACAGTAGTCAAAATGATTAGAACAAAGATTTTACAGCACCAAAAACAGAATCAAGATTTCAAAGGGAATGTCAGATACTGTCTTTATACCTGACAGTCATGAGATCCCCACTATAAAAAAAACGGTAATTACTGACAGTCACCTTAGAAGCCACATCGCAAAACGAAGGAGGTTTCTACTGTATCATAATTTCATATAATCAATCACTACTAAAAATTTTCATATTATATTAGATTTTGTTTATAAATTTATTAAAAAGATTTATAAGAAAGATTTTTTTCTGTTATTTTTTTTAAAAATTTTAATTGGCAGATAATTTTTTTATGAATAATTATTTCTTACAAAATTATAAAATTCGTAAGTATTTTTTACAAAATTTATTGTAAAAAATGTTTTATACAAAATATATACAAAAAAATTAGTAGTAATTTTTTGTAAATTTTTTTTCATAAAAAAGTTTATAAGTATTTTCTAAAATGAAATTTTAAAACAAAATTTGATAGAAAATATAAGTTTTTTTAATAGTAAAAAGAGAAATTCACATATATTTTTTGAATATTTGAGTAAAAAGATAAGATTAAATTAGATTAAACACTATGATAGGAGTATTTATAGGTTTTTGTGGATATGTTAGTGTCAAAAGGATAATAACAAACATGATGAATTGTATAATAACAAGTATCATAGCATGATTCTGTTTATCTTCTCATATATTCAATTTTCTTTTTTATTCAAGGATATTACTATTTCATGTGATTTCGTAATCGGATTCTAATACTTATTCAAACTGCTTTGGATTTGATATAAATAATATATTTTGGACCGGATAGGTTTTTTTGTTTATCAACAATAAAAAAATATAACAGGATATTTGAAATGTCTTGACTCTTTCACAAATTACACAAACATTATATAATTAGTTATTATTATGTTGTAACTTTATAATAATTCAGAAGACTAAAAATATTAATGAGAAGCAAATTACATAGACACGAATACCACCATGAAAATTTGACCGGACAGGTATAAAATTGTATATGTGCACATATTATGATATTATTAAAAATTTTCATATTATATGAGATTTATCTTGTAAATTTGTTAAAAAAATTTGCAACAAAAAGACTTTTTTCTACTATTTTTTAAGAATCTTAATTGACAGATAATTTCTTTGTGGATAATTATTTTCTACAAAATTATAAAATTCGTAACTATTTTCTACAAAATTTATTGTGAAAAGTGTTTTATATGTAATAACTGATCGCTTTTGCGAAGGAACAGTCTGTCGGTAAACGGCAGATCTTAAGCATCCGTCGGTAAGTATTTATCGACGATGTGTTTTCTGACGGATTTTTTGCAGTTAGTAGTCCGTCGGTAATACCAGTTTACCAATGAATTTGTGTCGTTACGAACGGATTTCTACTGTCAATAATACCAATTTTTCTTGTAGTATACAAAATATTTTGAAAAAGATTGTCAGTAGTTTCCTGCAAATTTTTTTATAACAAAATTTATAAATATTTCCTACAAAAAAAATTCAAAACAATTGATAAGAAATATGAGTTTTTTTAGTAGTGTGATTAGAGTCCAAAAGTGTATATTAAAGTTTATGGTATTCCATTAATGCAGAAGAAAGAAAAACACAAGTTTTGGTATGATTATATGAGAAAAAGGAATAAAGAGATAGTACATAAGTACTCTACATGCTACGATGCACCGAGTACTTCAATTTGGGTTACGTATCTGTGTCTGATACTTTAGGATATTTTATCGATATTTATTAAAGAAGTATCTAATTTATGAAGTTGTAATAGACTGCAAGAAAATATTTGAATAATGACAAATTTTACTGACAAAAAATAAATAGTCACTATAGTGACGAATTTATAAATTAAACATCATTAACAACTAAAATAATTCAAAAAATTATAATTGGTCTCTGAATTGGTAACTAAAATAGTTCCTATCATCAAATACATTTCAAACACGTTTCATTAAAGCGAAAACATATAAATCCGTATAAATAATTTTATACTATCATCAAATACATTTGAAATATCAAAAAATTTAATGTGATTAAATTAAAAAAATCACATAATTTTATTTTTAAATTTCAAAGTCAAAATATATCAAAATTTTAAATAAAAACAAATTTAAATTTACTGTAAAATTGAATAAGTTAAAAGATACGTAGCCCATATAATAATACCTTCACATCAAACATTAGGACTTATATTTTTTTGTTTTCTTTTTTTTCGTGTGTCTTTTGTATATTTTTGGAGTCACGTCTTTCCGTACTAAAGCCAACTGTTCAATGTTACTTTTCGTGCTATTGACACGAAGACGTAGTAAGATCCAACAGACATGTGATTAGAAATGTCTTTTTCTTTCGTAAATGATTATTAAATTATAATAATTTTCTTTTATAATTTTTTATAATATTATTTAAGTTGTTTTTTATTTTTTTATTATTAATATTTTAAAATTATTTAAAAAATGTCACATTGTAATATAAAAAAATTATGAAAATTTAATAATCAAAATATAAAATATAATCGTCCTTTTTCTTTAAATCCAAAGGCTGTGTTTGGTTTTTAGTTAGATATATTATCTCATTTATTGAAGACCAAACCTTTTCTTTCTTTTTTCTTTCATTTTAATTACTTTGTCCTTATTTGTTTTCAAAAAAATTAAGGTAGTCATTCACATTTAAATTTCTTTTGAAGAATTATTTTTTTTAGCAAAATTAAAATCATAAATTCTATTCAAGAAATTTAATAAAAAAATGATTTTATCGTAATGTCGTCTTTTATCGTATTTTATTAAAAAGAATTCATCGTATCCATTTTTACATATTTAAGTTGAAATGTATAAAAAAAAAAAGCCGAACTTACGACGTGCATCTTTATCTACTTTGTCTCTTTAGAAATCATACAAACAATTTCTTAAATAAGTGCCTAACCAGTCAACATCGTCAATTTCCAACCTCTTACGATGTTCATCATTTCTTCATATACCTCCCCAGAAAAATTAATGTCACAATAAACCAACATATCTAACATTTCCTTCTATTTGTAAGCGACAAAAGAGATAGATCCTCATAAACAACATAAGAAAAAAAAAAAAAAACAAAGGTTGTTGTTGAGAGTTGTTCATCAATTCACTATGGCACTATTTCTTCCCTATGCAGCTGCAACAATCGTAGCACTCTTCTTCATCACACTCTTCTTCCATCGAAGACTCTGTTGCAGACACCCCCTCTTCACAGATTACCCCATCCTCGGCATGCTACCACAGCTACTCATCAACTTGAACCGTTGCCATGATTTCTTCACCGAGGTCTTGAAAAACCACGGCGGAACCGGCGAGTTCACCGGACCGTGGTTCACCAACATGAACTACTTGGTCACCGGCGACCCTCTCAACGTGCACCACGTCATGAGCAAGAGTTTCCATAACTACGTGAAGGGACCCGTGTTTCGTGAGATTTTTCAAGCCTTCGGAGACGGGATTTTCACCGCTGATTCAGAGACGTGGAAGTTCAACAGGGATCTTTTTCACTCTCTCTTCAGGCAGAAAAGCTTCGAGCTTTTTCTGGAGAAAACCATTCACAAGAAGGTTCAGAATAGCCTAGTTCCCGTGTTGGATCATGTAGAAGGGAGTGTGGTGGATCTTCAAGATGTCTTCAACCGCTTCACTTTCGACAACATATGTTCTATAGTTCTTGGCAAAGACCCGAATTGTCTTTCCCTTGATTTCCCCGAAGTTGAGATCGAGAAGGCTTTTAACCAAGCGGAAGAGTCGATTTTCCACAGACATGCAGTGCCGAGGTGTGTTTGGAAGCTGCAGAAATGGCTTCAGATTGGTCAAGAGAAGAAGATGACAGAAGCATGCAACACACTTGACGAGTTCATATATTCATGCATAGCGTCCAAGAGGGAAAATCTAAGCAGGTACGAGGAAAATGAAAGTTTTCATGTTGACTTGTTAACAAGTTTGATGAGAGAAGGTAATAAGGAACAACATGATGATATGTTTCTAAGAGATGCTGTGTTCAATCTGTTTGTGGCTGGGAGAGATACCTTAACTTCAGCTCTCACCTGGTTCTTCTGGCTTGTTGCTACAAACCCTTTGGTGGAAGAGAAGATTCTTGAAGAGATTAATCAAAACTTTGGAAGCAATGAAGCTACACCAGCAGTTTTAACTGCTGAGGAAGTGAAGAAACTGGTTTATCTGCATGGTGCTATATGTGAAACGTTGAGGCTTTTTCCTCCCATACCATTTGAACGCAAACAAGCGCTTCAAGATGATGTGCTTCCAAGTGGTCATTGTGTGAATCCCAACACTGTTATATTGTTTTGTTTGTATTCGATGGGAAGATTTGAGGAGATATGGGGAGAAGATTGCATGGAGTTCAAGCCAGAGAGATGGATCTCACAGAAAGGGAGTAATGTTTATGTACCATCTTACAAATTCATTGCTTTCAATGCAGGACCTAGAACCTGCTTGGGAAAAGACTCGTCCTTTGTTCAACTGAAGATGGTGGTAACTGCAATTTTGCAGAAGTACCGTGTTGAAGTGGTGGAAGGTTTTGTTCCTAAGCCAACACTTTCAATCGTTCTTCTAATGAAGGATGGTTTAAAGGTTAAGTTGAGAAAGAGAGAAACTTAATCTGATAATTTCAGAAATTGTAAAAGATATATAATAAACCTAACGATGGTGCATACGATGTCTTTGGATTGATGAAATAAATGGGTAATAATTTGAATGCATTTGGCTTGTTGAATTGAGTTATGAAAGAGGGGATTATTCTGTACCAGTTTATGCGTGTATTACACACCTTTAAAATAAATTATTCTTTTTTACTATTAAATTATTATTATAACTTTCTCTTATAATTTTATGTGTCATTTTTTAATTGGTTTTTTATTTTTTTATTTTTTCATTCTCAATATTCCAACACCATTTAAGAAGATATGACATCAAGTTATCAAAATTTAGTAGTCAAAATATCATTATCTAACTTTAAAATAAGGTTCAATCAATAGGATGAAAATGACTTTCATTTAAACGTGTCAGTTTCGTACTCATTTTTGAAAAGATGTCAAATTGAGTCTTAATTTTTGAAAAAAATATCTCAATTAGGTCAATTTTAACAAAAAATTATTAACACCGATATTGATATTTAAAATTATTTACAAAATTAAGTATTGATATTTATATTAAAATTTAATAGTATAAATCATAAATTAAGTTAGTAATTTTTGTTTCAAATCTGATTAAGATATTTTTCAAAAGTTAGGACTAGATTAACATATTTTTAAAACAAATACCAAATTGGTAATATCTAAATAAAAATAAATATCATCCTATTAATTATACTTTAAAAAACATGTAGATATTTAAATCGGAAAATGACAAAATTTAAATAAAAATAGAAAAAAAAGTTATCACTGATTGCTCTTGTTTTCGAAAGGTATGTGTGTGGAAAAATGATAATGAAACAAAAACAATTTTGTCGGGAAGAGTATATGATAAGATTTACTGACGAATAAGGATTCTTTGTCGGAGAAGTATTGAAAAGTATAATATTCTTTTGGATAATCATATTTTCATTACTAAACTTTAACAATTTTTTTTATAATATGATGTATATTTTTTAAGTGGCTTTAAAATGTTAAGAATAAGAAAATAGAGAGATAGAAAACCATTTAAAATATATCACCTAAGATTGTAAGAAGAAGTTGTCAAAATTTAGTAGTCATACAGTTATTTTTATAATTTTTTCACTTTGATTACTGTAGTTTGAAATTAAACACAGTTATCATCCACGATAAAAAGGAAAAAAAAATGTTTCTTTTGTATTTATAGAAAAAAAAGTGAAAGATAATATTAAATGAAAATAAAATAAAAAAGAAATAGTTGTCAAAACACTTTTGTCATGATTAAAATTAGTTATAACTTCTTTTTCATAATCACCAGAAATAAAAATGGGAAAACATGTAAGTGAAATTTTCCGTCAAATAAAATTAGATTCATACTGGAAAGGGATATTTGAAACTCATTCATATCCAATATTAAGAAATCCAGTTAAATTTAAATTTGTTATTTTTATTTTTTATATGATCGTTTGTTCGTGAATAAAATTGAATTCACATAGGAATATGCAATTTAGATAAATTTTTAAAGCTCACTCGAATCCGATTTAAATATAGTCATCTTAGTAAATTTTATTCAAATTAAGTTAAAATATGTTTGTATTTTATATTTTATATTTTTATATATGTAATTATTGTTGATATTCAGTAATAAATTTTACAAAATCATGGTCCACCAAAAAAATACTTATTAAGCATGCATATGTTTATTTGTACTAACAATTTAAATAATTTTTTGTTTATTTAAAATCTTTTTTTAAGTACGGTTTAATATAAATGAAATCCAAAAATAATGTATTCACATTAACCTACAATCCAAATAATCCATATCCAATTAATGTAATGAATCAAATGCTAAGATATAGATTCTAAAATGTTAAATTTAGGTTAAGTTAGATTATTAAGATAGTATTCGAAGTCAATCTAACTCAACAACCATTATCCAGGTCTATTTAATATTACATATTAATTAATAAAGGAACAAATATTTTATAATAAGAAAACATACTTAAATATAGATATATAATAACAAATTATTTTAGATTTCCTAATATCTATTAGAAGATTAATGTTAACAAAATATAAAATAAATATAATTGATCATTTAGGAAATGTTAACAAATCCTTAACGGGTTGACTTGTCTCGCACATCTTTTTACTCTTATCACCATTTTGTCATTTAAGAGGATTTTAGTATTTTATCACATAAACCAACTTTTTTTAGATTCAATGAGTTAAGAGAAATAAATACTATTTTAACTAAATTAAATACTATTCTATAAATTAAAATTTATAAAATGGTTTGAATCACGATAATAATTGAAAACTAATAGACACACTTTACACTCCAAGTCAACTATTTTTTAACCGCCAAAGTCAATTATTCTTTATAGGTTTATCATTAAAAAGTTAAAAAAATATATATAAAAAAACATAATTTTGATAACATGTTGGTCATAATAAATATTTGTCGAATTTTATTTTCGATATTCTTCTATCTCTTTCCTCACCGCATCCACAAAATTCTAACCAATCTTAAAATAGAGAAAAAATTGTGTTTAAAAATAATCAAATGAATAGAAATTGTGACTCAAATCATAATTATTTTTTTTGTTTATTTTATTTTTTATTAAAGTTATGTTTTTAAAACACTAGCTTTTCCAAAACATAAATTTTATTTTTTTTAGAAATGCAGACTAACCTGCTTGACTTTTTATGTTTTTTTATTGTTTTTTTTGTATTATTTTTTAAATGGTATGTGTTTCCTTGAATTTAAAAAAAAGTCTATTTAATTCAACCAGCTTTAAAGTATAGGTAAAGAAATAGAATCTGTTTTTGTTTTATGGATATATTTCCTTTCATTATTTTTAAAAAATAATTTATTCTTTTATTTTTTATCTATATATCTATTTTAAAAAAAATAAAGAATAAAAATATTTATTAAAATCTAATAAAAAATATGGAGAGACATAATTACTAAAAAAATTATGATAATCAAGTCATGTATAAAGAAATAGTCATGAAAAGACATATAGTATATAGTTTTTCTTTCTATATTCATAAAATAATAAAATAATGAATATAAAAAAAATTGATGAGATAAAAAATACTATTTATTAAACTAATATTTCACTAATAAAACAAAACAGAATTATTCTTTTATTTTCCGTGGTGAAATAGGATACATGAGTGAAAAATAGATAAAGAATGAGTTTGTGTCTAACTTCCTATTTTCTCCGTAAATAAAAAATATGTGAGATCTTTTAACATAAAATATCTTAACAAATTTGTTTATTTTTTATTATATTTAATTTTATGTTTTATTATTTATTAACATTAAATATTATACTTTATTAAAAAATATAAAATACATGAGAAATATAATAAGAATGAGTTTGTATCTAACTTCCTATTTTCGTCATCTATAAAGAATATGTTGTATTTAGTTTTATTTTTATTATTTATTAATATTAAATATTATACTTTATTAAAAAATAAAAATTATCTAATTTACCTTTTTACTAATATAATATACTAATATAATTTTAAAATTTTTAAAAATATTTAGGGAAACCATAGAGAACACTAAGATCCGCCTATCTTAATGTGATATCTCGTTACTATAAACCAGAGTATAAAGAGTTAAGATTTTTTTTGTTTAAAGTTTTGCATTTATAATGATGAATAAAAGAAACTATGATTCTTGATTCTTGCCCATTCCATTCAAATAAGATGTAGAGGTATAAAATAAGATTGCAATAAGTGAATAAAAAAAGTTATCACATGTAGTTAAAATTTTAGGAAATTTGAACTTAATTGCTTAATTAAATGACTGAGTTCATTAAACATGATTAGCTCCATCTAATAAAAAAAATACGGATATTTTACATAAAATTTTATCAAATTTTATTGTTATTACTCGATATTAGATATTAAAATGAGTTTTAATCTGTGAGTGAATTTATTTATCACATATTCGAGTTGAGTCGAGAAAAATTCGGTTTCAGAGAAGTATAGAATTATATTTTCAATTGAATTGAATTAAAATTATGAAGGTAGGAAAAGGGGTAATATATACCCATACCCTATCGTTTTCAAACCCTATTTTCAAGGAACGTCTTGGTTTGTCAAATAGTGATGATGATGGGTTTGTGTATGTCCCCTAATCTTCTCCAATCTAAAAACTTTAAATTTAGGGTTTATTAGTGGCCCCATAATCTGTTATATCATTAATTAAAAATGTTATGGATGCCCATAAAAACCCTAATTCCTCACCGACATATAAGGTTACATTACCATCATACACAAGCAAAGGACTATGCTCTTTGAACAATCCCATGTGCTACAACTAGCACACCCCCACAAACTTTATAGTTTATATGAAAACTTTTTACAACTTAAAGTCAATTTATATAAATTTTCTCGGGTAGTTTATAAATTTTATAATTTTAATACAAGTATAAATTTCAATAAAACAAAATAAAGAGTATGAGTGTTATTTCATTAATAAAAAAATGAATATTGATTTTATTTTCAGAGTGTGAATGTATTTGATCAAACTTAATACAGTGTAATTTCCTCACAACTAAATCATTTAATAATTTCTTTAATTTCAAAACTTTTTAATTTTTAATATTTACAATTTTATTTAAGTTGTAGTGTTACTCTCTTAGAAAATGAAAGAGGTGCGGTCAAACACTGCTGTTTTTTCCCACTACCAGACGTCAAACAATGTTGTTTATTGACATTATTCAGCGCGAAAATTAACGTATGTTACCTTCCGACGTTGAATAATATCGGACCTCTAGTTCCCTGATGTTAAGTGACGTCTGTTTTAATTTTCGACGTTATTTTAATGTCACCTAGTATGACGTCAGTGTTTGGACAGCCATCAAAAGATCTAAAATATCGGACATTAAAAATCTTTTTTATGTTAGTGGTGAGCGACTATTTCAAAAGGAGTGTAAATATTATTTAACATGACGCAAAAATAAATAAATTTCTTCTTTATAAATTAATTAAGATGAAAAGATATAGAGAGAAGAAAATAAAAAATAAAAATAAAAAATAACAAACTTATAGAAAATAGTGAATAATTATATTTATTTACTCAAAATCTTTTGCAAAAGACAGGTTGGCAGTTGGAGAAAATGGCTGTTCATAAAGTGCCTAGTGCCTACCCATTCCTTCACAAACTTTCTTAGACCTACCATTCCTTTCTTATCAACACACTACAATATAAAGATAAGAACACAAGATAAATACGTAATTATAGAACAATTTTTTTCATATTTTATATATTACTTTACGTGATTTTTATAAGGTAATGATTTTTATTACGTGTAATAATCTGTTAGTGAATAATAAATTAAAAAATTAAATATATTGTTAATTTTTAATCGTATAAATTATGCCTTTTTCTTTACTTTTTGTTTCTATAATTTTTAAATGTTATGTTTCTTTGCCTGTCTCGTCACACTTTATAAAAATAAAAAAATTCAAAAAATAACATATTTCAATGGATGGAAAACAAAATTTAATAAGAAATATAATTTCTAAAACAAAAAAAGAAGTTAAACAAAAAATTAAAATAAAATCAATATTAAGTATTAATATATTTTTCATCCTCATTTCTATTTTCTCCTCTTTCAACAATGGTGGCTGGTTGTTTAAGATACTCTTTCTAGATACTCCTTCATAATTATTCTTAAAATCCTATGTTTTAAACATTGATTAAGATATTCCAAGTGCTATTTTATATTTAGTTTCAAAAAAAGTTGTTGATAATGGTTTGTGATTTTGTAGACATATATCTTGTTGAAACTTACATGGTGTGAGTTTGAGAAATGGAAGCATCAAAGAGAAATTTGGATTCTCTACTATATTTTTTTATATTATTTTTTTACAATATTTTCGCAATACACTAATTATTATTAATTTTAACGTTTTAAAATATATTAAAAAAATATTTAAAATAGCAAGCTAATATATTTTTAATACTTAAAAATAATACCAACAAAATCAATACAAAATTTAGACTCTATTAAGAGTATCGAAAAGAGAGACACACGAGTGCCAATTTTAAATGTACATGGGAGTTGAACGTGAGAACATAAAAGTTTTAGCTTGATTGATAATAAAACATTATTCTAAAGAAACGTTATCGGAATTGTTTCATTCATTCCTTGGAACCATACATAACATCATGAATATGATCAAATAAAAAATTATTTGAGACAATATTTTCTCACACCAGTAAACACATTTAACTGTAAAATTATTTAATACATAATTAAACATCCTTACATTTGTATCCAAAACAAGCACACTTTCACTGTATATATAACATACTTCTATACCATCAATCGACATGAACATGCACTAAAAAAATGGAAAACAAACAACCCGACAAGTTCATCAGAGATTTTTCTGCATCAAACTATTCTCTTTTCGTTATCCTAGCCTCCAAACCGTTCTTCATGAGAAGAACAATCGAATGTGTTGGAGTTGCAACATGACCCTCCACCACTTTGAAACAGTACTTGTTCAAAATAGCAGCAGCTACCATTTTCATCTGAACAAAGGCCAGGTCTTTTCCCAAACAGATTCTTGGTCCTGCATTGAAAGCAATGAATTTGTAAGCTGGTGCATAAGCAATTTCTCCTCTCTCAGATATCCACCTCTCAGGTTTGAACTCCAAACAATCTTTTCCCCATATCTCTTCACTCCTTCCCATTGCATACAGAGAAAACATTATCATTGTATCCGCATTCACTCCATGCCCACTTGGAAGAACATCAGCTTTCACTGCTTGCTTCCGTTCAATAGGAACCGGAGGGAAAAGTCTCAGAGCTTCACACAACGCACCATGCAGATAAACCAGCTTTTTCACTTCCTCCATGCCTAAAACTTCCCCCGATAGATATTGCTTCAGATAATTTTCTTGGTCATGGTTTTGACGAACAACATAATGGACCGTGTCATAGTTTTTCTTTTCATTTCTCTTAAAATGATCTCTGATCTCTTCAAGAATCTTGGCTTCCACCAAAGGGTGTTTGGAAACAAGCCAAAAGAACCATGTAAGAGCTGAAGTCATGGTTTCTCTCCCCGCCACAAAGAAGTTAAACGCAGCATCTCTCAGAAACTTGTCATCATGAACACGTCCTCTCTCTTCTGTGATCAAAGCTGTTAGAAGATCAAATGGAGCTTCATTCGTTTCTTCTTCTGTGCACTTGCTTAACTCTTCTCGCTTGGACGCTATGCATGAATATATGAACTCATCAAACGTTCTGCATGCTTCTGTCATCTTCTTCTCCTGACCAATCTGGAGCCATTTTTGGAACTTCCAAACACTCCCCGGCACCACGTGTCTGTAGAATATCGATTCTTCAGACTCGTTGAAAGCCTTTTCGATTGCAACCTCGGGAAAGTCGAACGAAAGACACTTAGGATCGTGTCCTACGATTGTGGAGCATATGTTGTCGAATGTGAACCGGTTGAAGATGTCTTGAAGATCCACCACTCTTTTTTCTTGTTGTGCATGATCCAGTATCGGGATCAGGGTTGTGTACACCTTCTTCTGAACGGTTTGATCAACAAACACCTCGAACCTTCTCTGTTTGATCAAGGAATGGAGAACGGTTCTGAAGTACTTCCATGTATCTGAATCCGCAGTGACAACGCCATCTCCGAAGGGTTCGAAAATCTCACGAAACTCGGGTCCCTTGATGTAGTTGTCGAATCGCTTGCACAGCATGTGCTGCACGTTGAGCGAGTCGCAAGTGATCAAATAGTTCATTTTGGTGAACCATGGCCCTTTGAACTCCCCAGTGCCGCCACGAAGCTTCAGAACCTCGGTGATGAAATCATGGATCCTCCACAGGTTGAAGATCACCGGTGGAAGCATGCCGAGGATGAAGTAATCTTTCAAAAGGGGGTGTGTGCAATGTTTTCTGCGATGGAACAGGTATAGGGAGCAGAGGAATGATGCTAATATGGGTGCGTAGAGAAGAAACATGGCCATAATCGAAAACTAGAAAGTGTTTGTGCATGCACGAATGAGAGAGATGGTTTGGTTTGGACTATGAGTGTGCGATATTGTGCTATATATAGAGACTCGAAAGTGAGACATGCTTGTCTTTTTTGTTCATCAATTAATGTTCATGTATTTGCTTTTGTCAAGGATACATTGCTCTTAGATGTTCCAAGTTGGCAAAAACAGTTGTGATGTTTAATGAATTTGTGTTAGTCAAAATTAATAATGGTGAGGGCCATGTCAGAGATAGAGCATGATCAAAGTAAAAACATGATGATAGGTTATACCTTTATATATGTTTTGCCGACTAATGTTTTGAATGTGGTACAGTTGCATGAACTCAAATTGTGAAGTTCTAGGTAGCTAGTTTCTTAGACAAAAAGGAAAAAAAAAAGTCTCTATAGTATATATTTCTCATATTTTAAACAGATACATTTTTCTAGATAAATTCAACCGCGTTAGAAATCCCAAATCATATAGGAATAGATATAAATATCATATTTTGTGAGATTAAGTTAGATTTAAAATTTATTTCTTAACATGATATTATAGTCAGATTTTAAATCTATCTTAACTAAATTTATTGTTTGTTAAGTCTGCGGTTATGTTCATATCGATTGTTATGGAACGGCCTATTAATGTCTAAGGTTTATAAAACTATTAATGTCTAAGGTTTATAAAAATTTTCTAATAATCATGTTTGAAGATAGATGGAGTGATCGAGTTGACTATATTATCTTTGCATAATTAAATTGTTTGACATCTAACAAATTTTACATATACTTTGCATCTATTGTTTTACTCTTTAATCTCTCATTTTTTTTTCTTTACATATACACAAAGTTATAATATTTTTAATGATCAAAATACTTCTAAAAATAAAAATAGATTGTCAAAAAAATATTTTCCTTAAGGTAAACACAGTGATGGAATAATGAGGTGATGATCCTCTCTCTCTCACACACGTACTCTTCCATAAATAGCCCATAAGAGAGTTAATTAGGTTCATAGATGATAGATAAGAATTTCTTTTCGGTGTTGAGACCATGCTCAGTAGGATTTTTTCTCACTTTCCAAGAAAATAAATACAGGAATAAATTGAAAAAAATAATAATACATTGACTACTCCCAACAAAAAAAAAAAACATTTTGTTAAGTAGAGTAGTGGTGTCCATACAAATATCATGGATTGTGATAATGATCGAGGATGGTTTTTAGAATAAATTAATTAGGTTGATTATAGATAATGTTTTGTATAGCTTATCTTATTACGATATTACTTCATTTTTTTTAAATTACAGTACTAGAAAAGTCTCCATTAATAATTAATTTTAGTAACAAAAATTGTTAATTACTATGGTAATCAATTTAGATACCAATCTACAAAATAAAAAAATATTTGTTACTAAAATCGTCACTATTATAAAATATATATATATATATATATATATATATATATATATATATATATATATATATATATTTGGTCTCTAAAATTATATAATTTATAAATTGGTCACTAAACATTAATTACTAAGATTTTTGTTATTAAAGAAATTGGTTTTTAAATTAGTTTCTAATTAATTAGTGACCAATTTAGTGACTAATTATAATTTGTTATTCATAATAGTGACTATTTTAGTAATCAACAATTTTATATTTTGTAAATCGGTAAATAAATTAATCATTATAGTAACTAACAATTTTTTATCACTAAAATTGATTATTATTTTAAAGTTTTTTTATAGTGTAGGGACTCAATTAAATAAAAATAATAATATTGGACTACATACTCTCGTAAAATTTTTTTGACAAATTTTAATAAAGATTTCTTTTTAACCTTCACAAATATTTCTCTTCTCTTTTTCAAATCATACCAAAACTTTTTTTATCCAATGAAATGCTATCACGTAAACATGGTTAAGAATTTGTCAAAAAAAAATTATCAAAAGATAATTTTTCTTCTCTCAAATTATTATTATTAGAATATTGTATTTTCTTCTATTAAATAAAAACATTTATTTGATCATAACTGTAAATTTTTCTTTTTCTCTCTTATCCATTTAGAATTTTCACGTTAAAGTATTGTGTATCCCTTTCTATCTTCTCAACTTTATATTCCTGGTGTGGATGACTAACTAATCCTTTTCTTATGACACTACATACAGGGAATAATGACAGCAAGATATTTATGTTTTTCTCATCAATATATATTTTATTATCGTAAAAGTTTTTGTTTTCAATATTTTTCAACTTGGAACAAATACTTGATCAGTTTCTGTTCGTATATATATAACAGGTTATTTTTTAGATTTTGCGTTTATATGTTATGTAAATAAAAGGTTTAATTAGTCGGATGGTATCCATTTTTGTTCAAATGTGTCAGTTTAGTATCGTTTTTCAAAATGTGTCAATCTAGTCCTAACTTTTGAAAAAAATATCTTAATCAGATCCCTTTCAGACAAAAATTGTTAAAGCCGTTAACTTAATTCATGACTTTTATCACTAAATTTTGATATAAATATCAATACTTAATTTTGTAAGTCATTTTAAATATCAATACCGTTAACGATGTTAATAATTTTTAGCGAAAAAGGACCTAATTAACACATTTTTTCAAAAATTTAAACTTAATTGACACATTTTTAAAAGCGGATACCAAACTGACACATCTAAATAAAAGTGGGTATTATCCAATAAATCTAAATAGAAATAGATAGGATTGAAAATGTTTTGTTGTTGAGAAAATATGAAAGAAAAAACTGTTATATTACTGGATGAGTACAGTATGCTCCGAGTGAAAAACGAGATACGTCACTTTCAAAAGATAAAGAAGAAAATGGTACATCAACTTTAATAGAAGATAACATTGTCGCCATGCGGGATTTATGAAAGTGGTCCTCAAGTATTATAAGCCATAAAATCTCCTTTACACTCACACGTTTTAATCATTAATTTTACCATATAACAATTATCATTTTAAGGCCTAAATAAAATTTTGTATCATTATAATTTTACATTAATATATGTTATTTATTGCTGTAGAAACAATGATCTGTTGTTGTCAAAGGTCCCATAATCTGGAAATAAAGTTATAATTGGAGTAGTTACAAATTTTATGATAAAAAAAATATGTTTAGAGTTAATTTATTAGAAGTCAAATTTTTAATTATAAAATATTTTAGAGACTAATTTTTTTGTTAGTCAAAATTTAAGTAGTTAATGTTAGTGACCAATTTAAAGATCAATTCATAATAAAAACGATTTTAGTTACAAATTTAGAGACAAATTATAATTTTTTGAAACTATTTTGATTACCAATAATTTTTAATGTATAAATTAGTCACTATAGTGACTAATTATTTTTAGTAAAATTTGTTCTTTTTAAAAAAAAAAATTCTTGTATTGTAAATTGTATGAAGGTTTTGTAGTTTGAAATTTAATATATATATATATATATATATATATATATATGCATTATTTTTTAAAAAGTATTTTTATTTTTTCAACTTAAATGTGAAATTAAAATTCGTTCATATTTTTAGTACAGTTTGGTCCCAAATTTCAAAAAATAAATTGATATAGTTATTTTAAGATTTTAATTATTTTTTTTACAGATCAATATTTGAGTTATAATGTATCAAATGATTTAAACAATTCAAATATCATCCTGAAAAACGTTTAACACATAAAAAAAATAGAGTAAATTTTAGGAGGGCTATATTATTAATATGTAACAACATTGTAGGTACATAAAAAAACAAAATAAATATAATTATTGTTTGAGTATGTAGAAAAACTTCTAATAATTTATATAATCATTTGAATTCGAATGGTCTTGTTGCATAGGGTCTTTTTCTTGTTATTGGGACTGTGGGTCTTGGGTTGGACTGGGTTGTTATTGCTGAGTCTGAGTCTTGCGTTGAGTTGAGTTGTTACGGTTGAATTTGGGTTTCGGAAATGGTTTTGATGACAGTTGCATACAATCATCGTCATACATGCAACCACATCAACTTTTTAACAACGGTTCCACCAGTGCAGGAAGGGCCTTTGGCAGCGGTTGTTTATCATATTCTGCACCGGTTCGCGAACCGAAGCATATTGGGGCGAGGCCAAAAGAGCGCAGCTTTTGGCCTCGGTTAAGGCCCGAAGCCATAGAGTGCCCTTCTGCCTCGGTTCAGACGAACCCGAGGCCATAGAGCCCACCTTTTGGCCTCGGTTTTCTGTGCCACCCGAGGCCATATGAGCTG
>Ga0214542_1002082_pt1 | contig 41402 bp, 18 predicted proteins | sample CNSS1metaG_FD_160096 | JGI IMG/M metagenome (GOLD analysis project Ga0214542, IMG submission 160096) | Root nodule microbial communities from cowpea collected in UCLA plant growth center, Los Angeles, California, USA - CNSS1 | ecosystem: Host-associated > Plants > Roots > Nodule | place: USA... | reverse complement strand
TACATATGAAAAGACTACTCTAAGATACTAGGCATGATTACATGCAACAGTAGATACGGCAGTAGGTAGTTTCCCACACTCAACACCCTACACATAGGGTTAATGATACAATAGGTAATAATTCTAATAAGCTCAACTAATAAAATTTATGCACAGCCCAAGAGATGTTCATTTGCGGGCAACTCAATAGAATTTTACAATATCTCTAAGAATTCCCATACACCTAGCTAACCATTTATGAAACATCGACAACTAATAAAAAACACCAATTGCTAAGCACTAAAGCACAAGGGAAACTCACCTTTGCAAGCTAGTTGTTAAAAGCGAAGAAACAATCAGATAAACACCCCCCCTAGCATCTCATACAACTTAAATGTAGGAATTAGGCACCCATAATACCCAAGTCCCAACCAGTGTTTAATATGTCTTAGGAATATTGTTTAATTTAATTATTTCCATGTAAATTTTATTTATATAAACTAAAAACATGTTGCTTATTCAGAAAACTTCTTATTTCTCATTTTTCAGAGACAAACATAAAATCGTATTCACGTCCAATATTTGCTCACAAAAATCACACTAAGTACAACAACTAAAGGTGCTACTGATTTCATAAGTGACTCAAGAAGATATTCTAAATCAAACTCCTATAAAATATAAGACTTTGACTCTTCTACAGTGAGAAATTAAGGGTGTAGCATCGCTTTATTTTAAGTGTAAGTTTAAGTTTACTTAGTAGAAATTAAAGGTGGAAACACTCTTTTTTTCTAACTTTACTGTAGTTAAATCCAAACTATAAACTCCAATGCATTTAAGACCCTAAAATTACTTCATATTTTAAAAACATAATTAAGTGTTTGACAAGAAATCAAGAAATTATAATTGAAAGAGGAAGATCTGAAAAATTTATTGCAACTAAGGATAGAACAGAAGATTGAAAAATGAATTAAAAAAAATAGAAAGATATTGTAAACATAATTCTTACCCTGAAAAGAGCCCTTTCTCCTACCAGAGAATAATGAATGACACCACCTACTCTGAAAGTTTTTTCCTCACCTTCAACTGTAAAATACATGTGTTGGTTGACATCCTGGATAGCAACAATTGCCCCTACACACAATCATTGCTAATTACAATTGAAATTTCACAAAATACTAAAAACAAATAACATATAGCAGGAGCTGGAGTACCATCAGGAATCATTGCTTCCAAACAATTGTCAACTTCATGGCTATAAGACCAATCATTTTTCTCCAATTTTTTTATTGTATTCTGACTGGCTACCTCAGAGAGTGAGGAGGACATTGACATAATTGTCTGGCATATTGTCATAACAAAACATAAGTTAGAACAAATGTAACATTAATCTTAGTACATGTAGCAATGAAAAAAGGCAGCCAAATTTGATTGAAAAACAAAGCAGCAGGGACAAATATTGACTGAATATTTAATAAATAAAGAATACTATGAAAGTTCACCTGAATTTCAGATATAGAAAGTGTAATATCAAAACCAAAAAGGGAACCAGTGCCAAACCAACACCGAGACAAAAGCATAACACCATTATCTGGCTTCTCCAGCGTCAGGAAAGCTCTTAAGTTTTTCAAAATCTGGTTCTGATGACTAATAACCTGAATAGGAAGAGTGTTTTTTGAACTACTTGCATCACTAATTGAGTTCAATTGAGCAAAATTCTGAAATCCTGAAAGAGGATTTCCTGAAGCATGCTGAGGTGACAAATCTTTTGACGTGACAGAAGAAAAATGTGGAATTGCTGCTTCATCTTCCACTCTCCTCTGAATAGTTTGAGACAGAATTGATAAACGAGAAAGGTCAATTGTTAATTTCATCTCAGAAATTTCCAATTCAAAATTCATATGGATGTCAACCTCTACTACAATTTCTTGAATACAACCTGCAGCAATGAATTGTATTATATTTGGGAAAGAAAAATACAGTTACACAACAAAACTAGAGAAGAGGTTACGTACCAGATTCATTTTCATGTGCTAAAACAAAAGCAAACTGAGACAAAGAAAAGTCACATGCTTCTGGCAATCTACTTGCAGCTTGTTGAGAAGTGCTATTAGCTCCACGATCAATAACATCATCTGAAGTATAGTTCTCTCTGACATTTTGTTCCCACTTGGTGCCTTTTTTAGGTAGCTTTGCATCAGAAGTGAGATTGCCAATACAACAAATATATGAAGAATAGCTATCAATAGCCATTGGCAAAGATGTTGTTTCAAGAAAAAAGAATCCACCCTGCTCAATAACATTAAAATTTTAGTATGACAAGTTGTATACCTTAAATCCTGACAAAGAAAATAGCTTCATCTGTAAAAAAGATAAAGTTCCTGAGATTCAGTTTATAACAGAAAGCACAAATAAAAGATGCAGGAACATGCCTGCGAGATTACATTTCCCTTTCTAGATCCTTAAATAATTACCTGAATCTCCCAGGATATCATATGAAATTCTCCACCAATGGAAAGCAAAGACAAAAGCTTGTTTAGTTTATGTGCTTGAATCAGTTCACTCTTCAGTGAGCATTTCCCTATGAAGATACTAGTTACTGCAACATCTATTAGTAACCAGTGATTTGTTGAAGCTGGCACACTGGCATTTGATGGAGACCTAATTTTGAGAATTGATTGGGGAGATAGATTACTTGACCTTTCAAAGGCTGTCAAATTAGTTTCACGTACGAAGTAAGAAGAATTTCCATTAGAACTACCAAATGTTTTTCCTGCATTACCTGAAGACAGAGCATTTTGAACAAGATCCAAGCTTAAAGTAAATGAGAAACCAGAAAGAGATACTTCATGTAAGCAATTAATAGACTGCAGTAGTAAACTTTCAGGTACAATATGATCTATGTTGGTTCCAATTGAACTCTGATATTCAAAAACATACGAAAGGACTCCGGATAAATCAGTCAGGAGATCCATTTTCCCTTCTTGGCAAGATATTACAACAGTTGTGTTCTGAACCGTCATCCAAATTCCACGGTCAGGCAACTTATGCACAGCCATTTTGTTGCCAGTTAAGGAATGAAAAATAGTGGCAAAACTCTCTAAACCATCACTTGTCCTAGAATTATGAAGAACAATCTCAATAGACTTGAATCTGCAAGTCACATCAATAAAAAAAGGGCAGACATTATTTGTCAATAAAGCCCTTGTCGTTGTTGTCTCACTTCTATCACGTGCTGCAAACAAAGATTCTTGTTTCACAATTTCAGGATGCACGAAACCCATATCACCGGAGCTACTAGTAAACAGATAACACACCACAGCAGACAAACCTGACACTGCCTGTCAACAGAGAAAAATATCCTTGAGTCATGATTTGCTAAATGTACATGCATAAATTAGCATAGGATTGCAATTATTAACTATACTGTTGAACAGAAAGTAAAAGGAAAGCAAAATAGCCATGTATTTTTGAAGGAAAAACACCCAGTTTTGTCAGTCCTGCACTAATTGTACCATAATTATTGAAAAGTGTTAGAATATAATCGGCCGTTACACATTTCCCGGAAATCAACCATTGTGAGTTTATGTGACTTAGGCAACTACTACTACAATTAAAAATAGGGGACATCCATGAAACAAAACTTATTTGTGACAATCAAGTTGCACTTCATAATCAAACCCTGTCTTCCATGAAAGAACAAAACACATTGAAATTGATTGTCACTTTTTTAGAAAAAAGGTGTTCTATGGAGAAATCACTACTGATTTTGTCAACTCTAGTAATCAGTTGGTTGACGTATTCACCAAATCCTTTAGAGGCCCTCGGATTCAGTACATTTGTAACAAGCTTGGTACATATGACATATGATCCAGCTTGAGGGGGAAGTGTTAGAATATAATCAGCAGTTCCAGATTTCTAGGAAATCAACCATTACATAATCTCAGAAATTAGGATGATTGATTCCTAATTATTAGGTATCTTTATTGTAATTGATTATATTCAATAGTATAAATACATATTGTGTGGTAAGCATTAGACACACAATACATTTAGAACATATACAATTCTATATAACGAACAGTTGATACTTAGTTAGCAATTAAAATATTTTGTCTTGCTTAAGGAAAGTGAGCATGTTGCTTGGCCTATAGATATAATGTCTTGCATGATTTTAATATTCATTCAAGTTCACATTGTTATTCCCAATCTAGGAGCCTATTTTCAACTATTCTCAGCCCCTCACTGCTGAGCAATTGAGTACCCAGCCTCCAAAGTAGGTACCCTTATGCCTAGCCATCATTGTAAGCAACTTACCATAAGTTCATAGCATGTGTCACTTCCAAACAGATCACTTACACATCAAATTGAAGGCTTAGGTAGCATACTTTATATCAAATGGATCAAGGTCTGTACACTATGTTAATAGTTCTAAACATCTTGTTCTCACTGCTGTAACTTCTGGTTTAGTCTGATCTCAGTTTGTTATTGAGGATGGGCTTAGATGGAATGGTTCTGTCAAGTCACTCAGTCTTAACACTGCATATAACTTTCTTTTTCCTCGACCTACACAACATCTGTTTATGAATGAAACTTTACAAAACGTCTCTGGCCTGGCTTAGAAAATATTTTCAATGCCACATTTTTGTTGATTTTGTTGTTTCCATTCTTTGTTTCTTGCAAATATCCTGGAGCATTTAAGCTGAGACTGTTATACATACTTCTTTATTTGGTGTCATGAAAGTTATAAGGACAACTAGGAACGAGATTTGTTTTTATAATCATTATTTGTCCAAGGAGAGAATTGAAAACATGATTTGGGTTGAGGTCAAACTGGCTGGGAATTGTTATACTCATTGTAAAATGTCCAAAGGCAAGAACTCATTATTCTTAAAAGTTTTGGAGTAGACATACATCATAGGAAGGTTATGTCCTATGTTCCTTTTTTTGGCTTCCTCCTCCTTCTAAAGGTTGTCCTGGTATATGATCTGGTTGTGAACATAATTTTAAAGATCCTCATGCTTCCGTTGTAGGTTGTGTCTCTTCATATCTGTGTTCATAATATTTTGTATGTTGAGGTGATGGGTGTGATTCTAGCTATGGAAGTTGCAATCTCCAAAGGATGGACTAATCTTTGGATTGAGTGTGACTTCGAACTTGTTATTCAAGCTCGATCCTACACTTTAATCATTCCTTGGGATCTTTGTAATAGATGGTTGAATTTGAACTGTTTTGTAAGAGTAATACTGTGTGCACTCATATTTTGCACACTTTTAGAGAGGGTACTCAATGTTTGGTACTTGATCACAAGATTACACTTGGTGGCACAATGCTCCTAGCTTTATTTTTCCTTTTCAGGAATAGATTGATTTACCTTCCATAGGGTTAAGGATTAGTGGGCCAGGTTTGGTCCCCCCCACTATTGTGTAATTGCTTCTTTCGTTTATGATATTTTGAGGTGTTGCATATAATTGATGTTCTTAGTGGTACCAACACATTTGGGATGGCAAACAACATAGTGATGCCTCAGCACTCTCATTATTAAAAAAAGGTATCACTTCCACACATTCATCTAATTCACACCAAACCTTCATTAAAGAACATGTGCATGATAAACAGAAAGGAAAGCGCACAGCAAAGAAAAAGAAAACAACTAGGCTCCTGATACCATATTAAAATTGAGACCAGCAAAAGAAAAATAATCATTTTGGAGAACTTTTCAGTATCAAAGCACTGAACTGATATCATATTTATACAAAAAGTTACGATGAACATGTACTGAAATAAACAATGACAGATAGAAACCATAAATGTATCTTGAAACTATATAGCAACTAATGAAGCTACAAACCATCACGCTAATCTAAACATATTTCCAAAACCACTAACTTTTTGCTACATTCAATTAGCCAGGATGTTAACAGACTCTCTTAATTGTTTGCGTACCATCAGTAGAACAGGTGTAGAATGCCGGGGAGCAAAATGAGACTGGCAGTTAGGTGAAAGTCTTATAGAAACTGGATCAGAAACTCAAAAAAGGAAAGGAAACTCAAACAAAGGAATTGAGAATCATGTAAAGAAGTTTCAGAAATTCCTTTACAGACACACCCCTGGCACTTTGAGGGTCTAGGAACCTATCAACTAATTTTCTCCCTACCCCCAAACCTGAAAACACACCTATACTTGTACAAGTTTCCCAACATAACAACTTAGGTAATAGAATTCACAGCTGTTTGAATCAAAACAAATAGCTGCATTTTCCTTTTCCCTTTTTCTTTTATGGACCTTCAAAATAGGAGGTTGTGTCCTAACAATACCCGGCCCATAAAGATTCACCTTGTCCTCAAGATGGGACTGGGAAAAGTTCAGCCATAATATAAACTTCCTCCATTTTCGTTCTCTCCTTCATCTTGCCCTTCAATTAACATCATGACGTTGAATTGCTTGTTCTTGCAAACATGGTTCAAATTATACTTTTCATCATAGTGAAAACATTCTCCGTTTTTTATCTTTTCTTGGAGCTCTGACCGTGGCCATCATTGTTAGCCTTTTCCTCATTATTGCTCTTGCTGGTAACAGATTGAGAAAAAGATTTGTTTCTGCCGATGATCTGGGTTGTGGTGCATTAGCTGCTATCATTAATCTTGGAGGTGTTGTTATCAATTCCTTTCTTCCTCTAATAGGGAAACCCCTATCCCCTCCTGTGTCTATAATCCCCTACTACCTTTGCTACCACTATATTTTCCCTTCAATAGCATGGGCTTCACTCATTATTTCCGAAAGATTTGTTGTTTTATACAATTTCAATTCTGCTCTAATCTCTTCCCATAGCCCATTGGAAAATATCTTCATTAAATACTGTTCATTCAATCCCTTAATAACTCCAGTAAATCTTTCAAATTGAGTGATGAATTCACTGACGGAGTTATCCTGCTTTAGAGCCAACAACGGTTCAAAAGGGTCTCCCATCAAAACTGGTTGAAACCTCTGGATAAGTGCGTTCATGAAAAAAACCCTATATTTGTTTGGATTGCACGTTTCCCACCACTAAAATCAAGATAAGCAATTCCTTCCATTGCCACCATAACAGCTTCCATTTTCTCCTCTTCTTGCACACGTTTCAGTCGAAAATATCTTTCCACTTTACCTATCCAGCCCACAGTATCTTCTCCCTCAAAACTTAGAATATCTAATGTTGTCCACTTATAACATCTCTTAATTCCGCCAAACTCTTCACCTACTGACTCCTCTTGGTGCAATCACAGTTGAGACCCTCTGATTCACAGTATTTTTCGCACTTGGATTCTTCCCTCCTCCCTCATGCACCAGTCTTTCCACAAGCCTCCTTAACCAAGCTATGCGAGAATCTTGTTGTAAGAATCTATCTTCCAAATCTGCATCCCTTAGGGATAATCTTGCAACCAATCTTTCTTCAAAACCTTCCGATAGTTGAATCCCTATGGTTAAGGTTTTCTCCAAAGCTTCCACTCTTGATTCCATCATTATAGTAGTCACCATGTGTATTAACCCATAGAGCCCGAATCGAGCTCTAGTACCAATTTATCATAAACTCAAAAAAAGGAAAGGAAACTCAAACAAAAGAATTGACAATTGCATAAAGAAGTTTCAAAAATTCCTTTACAGACACACTCCTAGAACTTCAAGGGTCCAGTAAAGATGGCAAATAAACTTGCCTCCATGGTTACTTCCCAAACCTGTCTCCATTTTGATAGGAAATCCTCGCATTGATCGAGTACGAGTATGGCTTATTCTCAATTTTTTCAATTGGGAATGGGGATGGTAATAGGGATGGGAATGTAACACGTCCCCGTTTTCATACCCATGTCGTGCCAATGAATATCCTATCCCATAGTTTATTAAGTACCCTTCCTCCTATCTTCGAATTGTTTGGCTTGTTCTATATTTACAAAATCTATGCATATCTCCAAGGTATTTTCCCTCTTATCACAACCTTGATTACATTTTGTTTGTGTGGTTATGTTCAAATGGTATACTATCAATTTCAATGAATAAAATAGATTTTAGGTTTCACATTTGATTATTTTTACTCCTTAATATTTTTCTTTACGTTTTATCTTTTTTCACATAAAAAAGTTTGACTCTCAAGTGTTCAATTGTGTAAGTCATTCATTTACTAAGTAATAAAAAAATTTATCTTCTTTTATTTGCTTTGATCCTTAGTTTTAGTTTTATTTGAAAAACATTTGTTTTGCTAAAACAACTTTCATAATCTCTCAACAGTTCGATTATTATTCTGATATTTGTAAAGTTTTCTCATATCTTCAAGGTATTCCCTATTTTATCATATCCTTAATTATACAATTTTCCTTTGTGCAATTTTATTTAATAGTGTATCAAACTGTTGTATCTTTTTTACTTTTTTTAATATTTTTACTTGTTAATTTTTTATTATGTGAAATATTATAATTATTTTTATTTTCTAATTCTTTTTCATAAGTGTAATTTTTCAACCGCAATTGCATAAATATTTTCATTTACTATAACATATTAATTTAATGTTATTGTTATAAATCTTGTTTACATCATCCAACGTAGATTGAAGTTTAAAAAAGAAAAGGTTTATGTTTAAATTTGAATTATTAATAGTTTAATATTTTTCCTCTCAGTGATCTCGTTCAATATAATATTTATTGGTGTATAATAAAAGTGATTAGTAAAAAGACATTTGAAATATATTTAAAGTTCAATATTTTTTTATTATTTTTTAAAAATACATTGAACTTTCTAAATTTTGTTACATTAATATTTGCAAACTTTATAGATGTTTTGGCTGTGAAAATTTATTTATGTTAATTGTGAAATATTTTATATAATTCTTTCACTTTTACCCAATTGTTATTTGGTATTATGACCTGAAATTTATTCTATTATAATTTCTTTCTAAATATTTGACAATAAAGATATGAGAATATATCTTTTTTATATTGAATATTTGATAATATTATGTTTTCTTTTATGTCCTTTTTATTTTCTTATAAAAAACAATTAAATTTATATTGAAACAATAAGAAAACGGATACGAACACAGGTATGAGTGTATACCCGTTATCCAATGGAGATGGGGATGGAAAAAAGATCTTAAACCCGTTGTGTATGAAGATAAGAATGGATTTTTACCTTTGGAGATGAGTATAGGATAATGAAATGTGTCCTGATCGCGTTGTCATCCCTAGAATCCAGGAACATCACACTAATCAACTAATTTTCTCCCTACCCCCTAAACCTTTAAACACACCTATATTTATACAAGTTTCCCAACACAACAACTTAACTAACAGATTTCACAGCTGTTTGAAACAAATAGCTGCATTTTCCTTTTCCCTTGTTTCTTCTTTTATGGACTTTCATAATAGGAGGTTGTGTCCTAACAAAGTCTTACAGTCTTACAATACACAAACAAAAACAATGAAATAAACAATAACTTTCAATGAATATCATTACAGACATAACAAATCTCTTTCCCACATCTAAATCAAAAATAAATAAATAAATGTGTTACAGGTACTTTACATTTACCCTATACAGATCAACATCCCCATTATCCTAAGTTAAGTATGTTGGCTATCTTAAGAGAAATCGAAATAAAATATTAACACCAGCAGTAACTACTTTAATAAAGAACAATGCTCACTTATCACTTGATAAATACTAAGCAATACATAAGAAATATTTAACACTCTGGCAACAAATTTATTCATGTACCTATACGACAAAATAAATATCTTTAGACTTAAATATAGAGAAAAGATATTAACCTTATAGATCATATAGACCTCGTCCAAAAATGTTAACAGAGTGAATCCTTCAGCTGTTATGTCAGACGCAGTTGATAAGGCAGACATTGTTGTGCTCAAGGAATAAATGCAATCCCTGCAATATCAAATCAATAGTAAATGTTACCATAAGAAAAACAAATGTAAAATATAATAAAAACTGTGTGTGTGAACTACAAAACAGAGTCCGTTTATGTAAGTTAATTACAAAAAAATACAAAATAACTATAGGACATTTTATACCTATATACATGATATGATATGATATGCCTATAACTCATGTTCTCATAAATTTGATTCTAAAAAGACATTCCTATTTATAAAGACCCTAATTAAATAAGGAAGTAAATCAAAATATAAAAACAATAATAAATCATAAGATATCATTTAAGATACTCTAAAATATCACAAGGTAAATCTTCAGATATTCCTTAAGACATCATCCAACATACTCTATAATATTATAAGATAATATCTTCGGATATTCCTTACATTTCAATCACTCACCCTCAAGATGAAACTTATTGAACTTTAGCTTGCTACAAGAAAATAATTTACTTTTCCGCTAATTAAAAAAAAAATCGAGCTCCACCGAAAAACAATGGTTAGAAAAGCAAATCTGAAAGGTCACAAAATCAACTCACAAATATTCTTACCATAGGATTATACAGTTCAGTTTTTGAAAGAATTGTATGCAAGCTCACTAAGGACGGAAATGTATTTAATAAGGCAGCATGGTCATGCAGTAGTTATGTACTTAAATCCTCAAGACAATTATGCAGCAGTTGTGTCTAACTATGCAGGTGAGTGATGTGCGGAAGTTATAGATTTCTGCTGAATAAGTAGGGATTTAGAGGCCGTTATTACGTCTATATTTGGCAATTTGGGTAAGTTTCCTTCTCTAAAAGAGTTTCTAAAACATTTCCAATGTAATTTCTGTAAAATCTTGTGTTATTAAACTTAACATCAATTTCAGTTGGTAATCCATCACCAAACTTATTCCACAACTGCAAAGCTACCTAAAATTTGAGAAAAAACTGACTATTTCCCTTAGCATGAGTTTAATTTGTGAAAAATGTACCCTAACACGAAAAGGATAAACTCAAGATAGGTTGATATCAGATAGAGCTTCCATCTATGGGTGCAAAAGCAGACCTGAACAAATTAAGTCACCGTCATGACCAATATACTAGCCATTACATATATCAACTTATCACAGCACAAGAACAAGATAAATTAGGGTTAGACACTTTCTAAAATTTAATTCAAACCATAAATTAAAATGTCAAGAGGTGCAAAACCAAGGAGTAAAGAAATAATTCAAGATATAGGAACACATAAGAAATCCTCACATAAAATAGAGGAAATTGATAATGAAAACAAAGTACCAGCCCGTATCCAAAGCTCCTACCTAAAGGACAATATATGGATAGTGATTGGCTTCAATAGACAAAGTTGAATCGGATGGTTTTCTTCTTGTTTCTCCAAACAAATATTTGTGCCATTTAGATGAAGGAAAGAATGTATGGAAACTTTTCCTGAGGATGAATATTTATCATTACTTGGTTTTGGAATTTCAATCACCCGCGGCTCCAATTTAACACACTCTGCTTTAGCATTGCCATGCCCCAATTGACCTGTCATTGGCGTCATATCAAATGAAGAAGATGAACTGACAACCACTTTAATCTCACGGAAATCAAAAGTAAGATCAAAATTGTCCTGACTGATAATGTCATCAATTTCTTGATTGGCATCCCTTCTGTGTGAAAACTTAACTGAAAGACCCTCAAAAAATACTCCAAAATGAATGAGTTTCTCTGGAAGCTTTTGAAGCAAGATCATAATCAATTCTTTGGAATAGTCATATTTTTCAACCCAAGCAATTTCAGCTTTGTCCCTAAAATCTGAAGCAATGGACACTTCCCTGCTGTCCTCCCAGTAAATAGCATGTTGGATCTTACCAAGAACTAGAGAGAGCAATGATACTGAAGAATGACTCAAAACTAAATTTAATTTCCCTAGCACTAAACCACACTCACAAAATCCAAAATTTGGATTCTTATGGTTAGGGCACGTGGAAGATATCTCAACCTTAGAGAGAAGGCATGGGTTTTCAGAATACTCAATCTCATTATCATTCAATTTTCTGCAAATTCTTTTCCAACTCATGCCCAACTTTTCCATGAAGCTTTCAATATAAGCATCACAAGCATCTTCAGCTTGGCCAGCATCAATTTCTGAAAGAAATACTTCAGCAGGTGCAACCCACATAATAGATTCCATACGATTCACACCTTCCATTTCATTACCTTTAGCTGAACTAAGTTGATTCACTGCACATGCATCTCCTGCCATTGTCAAAGGTGTAGATTCAACCTTCATTTGCCCACATGATACAAAGACTTTCTGTTCAAAAAGATCCTTTATAGATACAAATAACAAAGCATCAAAACGAAACCAAATCGAAAGGACATTTGAGCAGACAATCCCAGCAGATGACTGCAGCTTTTCATATACAGATGGATGAATACTGTTGATTGTGGAAACTGTCATTATGATTTTCCCAAAGTTGAGAGTAAGACAAGAAATTTGACAGGGGTTTTCAATAAGACTTTCCAATGAATCTAAACAACATCTATCAATATCTGAATCCTGCACTATTCTTTTCCCAGAAAATATATTTGCTAGACAATGGACAGTCACGGAGATCACTTTCCACATAAATCCCAGAATAAAAAGAAAAGGACGAAAAAATTTATTTGTAGTAGCGAATTCCTCATGACAACTAATTGAAAACTTCAATGCTGCTCTGTGACGGGCTATTCTCCTTGCCAGTGATATGCCTTCAACAGGCAACTTTTTCTCAATGTCAGAGATCAACTCCCAATGACATCTAGCAGAACTTAAAATCGGTTTATTACGAGACATTTTAGAAATGAAGTTTTTCCATGTGCAGCTAGAAGAATATCCAAATAACAGCAAGATATTCTCATAAGCATTGACGTAATGTATCCATTGACATATAACTCCAACTAATCTATATAATGACAACCTAGGAGTTACAATCACATGGCCAATTCTGCTGGCAGCTATTCTCCACAATTCTCCAGCACTTCTAGATTGATTGTACTTATTAGATAGCAATTTGTGAAAAAGTATACATGCAGAAATGCCATCTGGAGATAATGAAAAAGCCAGTTCTGGAATACAGAGAGTGCAATTTACCAACTTAAGATCTCTGAATGTAATATAAATTTGTACATCAGAAGAAACCAAAGCATGGTCTGTGGAATTTTTTCCAATTAATCTGACCCTGAATCCATCACCTTTTAATATAACAGTGTTCTCTTTCACTGGAATAAAAATTGTACGGAGAAAACCTCTAAGTAGGCATTTTTTATCCACACATTTAGGTCTTGCACTAAACTCACGTATTTCCCCAAAACACATAAACTCATCATTTAAGATTGGCAATTGAACCTCCACGTGAATGCGATGTGCCACTAGATGACAGTTTTTCAAAATAATATTCCAAAAAGATATTGTTAAATTTTTTTTCTCAGATACAGCAAATAAGATTCTCTCCAAAATGTGATGCAATGAACAGCCCTACAATACAAAAGGTAACCAATAACAGTTATCACCATAATGTCATTATATTGAACAGAATAAATCTGCCTGGGAAAGCAATAAACAAAAATCAGCAGCAGCTTAGGCATGTGTCTCTCTTAAGACTCAGAACATATATCAATCACAAAGTACCTTTCCTCGTTTTAAACAAATCTACCAGCTCATCCCTAAGCAATTTCCCTGTTCTAGTAGCATTCTCTCATTATAAAGAGGTATAAATGGTTAAAAGTTCAAACATGTGATAGAGACAGCTATACTCAACAAAACCAAAGTAATTTCTGCATTTTTCCATTATTTTACTTATATCTTGTACAATACCTTCCTACAAAATACAAGGTTCACACGTATGAAAATAAGTTGCGATGGGACCTCTTTGATTGATCCTCTTTGATTGATCGTGTAAAAAACAGTTCTTCAAAAGGGTATTACAGTGTTTTTCAATATGATAGATATAAAAGGAACCTAAGAATAGAGTGTGTACGAGCAAATGTGTGAAATTGTGTGTATACAATTTTGAATGATTAATACAAAGTATTATTTTTCTGTAATCCTATTCTTCTTTCCCCATGCACATGTGGTTTCTTCTCTAATAAGTGGGTATCCAAAGCCTGTATGATCTGTTAACAAGTGAGGTACACTACAAGTGTATGTGCTTTAATCCTACTGTGGTGAAGGCATGTTTTAGTGTGTTCTTGGACTGTAGAACCTGAAGAATCTTGAAATAAGGAGAAATTGTTAGTTATATGATGTTGTTTCTTGCTCTTTACCAGTGTTTGATGGGAAAAAGTTTGATGATTGAAGATGACGGCCATATTTGGTTTTCGAGATGCAAGAGATGTGGTCAAGGTGGGATTTCAAGAACTAGGAGAAAATGTCATTGAAGAACAAATGGAAAATCACTAAGAACTCAAAAGGCTTGATAGTGAGGAACGGTTCTTGTTCATCAATGAGTAGATGCAACTATCTCTGGAGGAATATCCAAGGCCGCTACAGAAAAATAAGTTTGGGATATGTTGGTTAAGTAGTATGGTGGTGTTGACAACATATAGAAAGTCAAGTTCCAAACTTAAAGAAGGCAATATAAGCTACTCTTTTATGAATGATAAAGAAGGAATTGCAGATTATTTCAACAAAAATCAAATTTATGGTGAATGGAGGAACTCTCAGATCAGCAGGTTGGAACCTTAACTCTGCAGTTTGATCGTGTTGTCAGGATAGCTAAGATGTCAAGGAGCATAGTGACCCCCAAGCATGAGTTTTAGAAAAGAAAAAAAAAATTATAAGACGAAGATTCAATGTTATAACTGCAAGAAGAGGGAGGACTTTGCAAATGAATGTAAGAGTGAAAAGGGAGGAAAAGGAAAATCCAACAATGAGGCAAACAAAACTCATTAGCCTTGATGAATCAAACAAGAACAAGGTCAGATTTGTGTGAATGATGGAGCGAGATGACATGCACAAAGGATCAAGAAAAGCACAGGTCGTAGTGGGATCATACAGTTACTCGTGAGATCAGAGGATCGTGCACCGTGTCAATCAATTTAAGCAGCTAAGGTTTGAGTTAAAATGGGTCATTTGTTTGAATACCTATCCCAAAAAAAAGCCCAACTTGTTAGGATGACCTTTTTCCCCAGGGTTCCTATTTGCAAATTAAAATAGAACCAACAATCATTTATTGACAATAATGCATGTCACACAGACATACATTATATAAAAGTAAACCTCCTAATCAATAGGACAAAATATTTGTAGGATCTTCATAGATTATCTATAAAACTTTCTTGTTTATTCATGCATAATGTGCTACTCTTTTAAGGCAGTTGATTACTAACCTAACCTGAATGACTACAGTAGTACTGTGTTAGATAGTGCAGAATACTCAAGGTGAACTAATGCACAATATAGATAGCTGAAGCTGAACCAATTAAGTTTGAAAGAGAAACTCAAGAACCTAAGTGAGTCAACGTCATGAAAGAGGGACTTAATTGAGAAGAACCAAATAGTAATTAGGGAGTCTGCCATATGAGAAAAAGATCATTGCCTTAAAGTGGGTTTACAAAGTGAAAGTAAAACCCAAATGGTAGAGTGATGAAGCACAAAGCCATCCTGAAGAGTGAACTCAAAATGAGTGATATGGGGTCTTTGTCTTTCTAGGGATTGAATTCAAGGCTATTAAACTTGGGACTCCTATGCACCAGGGAAACTATGCAACTGACTTGTTGAAGAAATTCAACATGCTCAAGTTCAATGTTATTATTTTGAAAATTTGTTCTCCACAGTATATTGTCAGAGTAGAAAAAGAGCCACGCATTTTATTATCCCTACAGTCACCGGAGCATCCTGAAGCTTCAAAATCAATCACAAAATAAGACTCATAAAAGCAGTGAATTTGCCAAATATCTTAATAATAGAATCAAACATGACAATGTATCATTCTACCAGATAAAGCAACTGATAAGAACTAAATAAGTTATTTTTAAGATTTGATCTCATTTAATTGTGATCAAATTCGTTACTAGACAAATAAAGAACCTTGCCAGGACCAACACTCGTCGTCAACCAAAGTGTGAATAGTAAATTCAGACTAGGAGAAGTGCACTCGTTACCTCAGGATCAAGAGCCGAGAGTTTTTTTCTCAGATAATCCGAATGATCATACTTCGAATTTCGCAACCGCGCCACGCAATCCTCAGCTTCCGGCTTCCTTCAAACAAAACGGTTACATCAGCGGTTAAGGAACAAAGAACAAGAATAAATAAATAACTAGAGCTGATAGTGTTTTTTCTGTTTTGCGACTGTTTGATTACTCGAACGATTGCACGATGCGCACGCCGTGAAGTTCGATCGTGAAGGCCGGAGGGAACCAGGTGGAGAATCTAAAGGTGATGCGATCGACGGTGAGGTCCTTAAAGAACACGAACGCGGGAGCGTCGAAGAGGCGGTTTAGAGAGGAAACGTCGAAGCTGAGGTTGGTGAGAACGGCGAGAGAGTGGAGGAACCCTAATTGGAGATCGAGGTGAGGCTCTTCTCGGAGCCATGGCTGGAGCAGAGACAATAGTCTCCGCCGGATAAAGCTTTTCAAGGGCATGGACAGTGTGACAGTGATATCATAGATTGATTATTTGGTTTGGTTGTGCTGTGTTGAGATGGAGGAGATGAATTTGAAGGAAGGATTAACAGAATTTCAGTTTGGGAGTGATGTAGTGCGTGACTCGGCGGGAAAGGGAAATGGTTGATGTGTCTTTTGGCAACCCTCGTGCTCACTTGAGTTTCGTGTTACACACGATATCCAGGTGTCTTCGTCCTGCTTTATCCACAAATATTTGTTTCATTCTATCTAACTGATTGAATTGAATTTTCCCAAAATCTAAAAGCAATCAGAAACCGACCCGACACACATGGTAGTTTGGATTTTTGGAAGAGTTAAATATGTTTTTTATTTTTTATTTTTTAATGAAAAATTGAATTATTTTTTAATGAAAAATTGAATTATTTTTTATTTTAATTTTTTATTTAATTTAATCCTTTAACTCCTAAAATGAATGGATTTAGTCCTTTAATTAAATTTTGTTAAATTTATTTGACATTTCGAATGCATTTTTAAGTTAACATTGAATTAATATTGAAGCGAGAATGTGTCAAATGGTGTAAATAATTGAAATGTTATTAATAGTTAATTTTTTTTTAAATTTAAGAAACCAAAAACATATTTATCTCTTTCGAAAATGCAAAACTACCTAATTTATTTTCATATCTTTTTATACAATGATAGATTTGAGAATGATATTAGTGTTTGCTTCAAGTAATCTGAGCTAATTTGGAAATATGAATTTATAAAAAACCTCAAGATTCTCATCCTCTCATTTTGGAAATAGGAAGAAGGAAAAATATGTCATCACATGAACTTTGACGTTTTTGCCCATAACATTTACATATGACTACAGAATGATTTTCTTTTAACAATATTTTTTTGTTAATAAAAAAATATTTAAAATACATGTTATATTCTAAAGGTTTAAATAATGGTTTGATCTTAGTTTTCGTTCGATTTTTTTAATGTGGTTCTACTTTTGTTTTTTTTTTTCAATTTGGTTCTAATATTCGTCAATTTTATTCAATTTGGTCCTTTTCGCTAACATCGTTAAAATAGTTAACGGATTGTGAACAGTAATTATCACGTGTCATTTTGTGATTTTTTTGATTTTTTTTTAAATTTTTGAAAAAAATATATATATATGTGTCAAGCTCATATAATGTCACGTGTCATTTTGTGATTTTTTAAAATTTTTAATTTTTTTTAATTTAAAAAAATTCCACGTGTCAGACCAATATCATGTCACGTGTCAGAGTTAGTTTTTTATATTCAATTTGGTCCTAATATTCATTATTTGTTTTCAATTTGGTCCTAATTTTTTTAAAAATTTAACATTTGTGTTCCTCTCCAAATTGAGACAAAATATAATTTGTATATAAATGATATATGGATATTCTTATTAAAATGCATGTTTTTATTAAGTATTTTTAATTTAGAATTAGAGTTGGTTTAAAATTAAATATTTTTAAACCTTAATATTTTAAATTAATGGTGTTATTACTTTTTTCGTTTTAATTTTATACGGTGGAACATAACTTTGTATTTTATTATATAGAGAGTAAAATGTAACAAAATATTAGGTATAAAATATTTACAATATTTCACTCCTAATCTAAGATAATTATTAATTTCTAAAACTAAAATATTTTCTAAAAACAAATTTAAATAAAAATATATATTAAGTAATATACTCAGCATTTTTAAAGTTGAAAGATTAAATTGGATCAAAATTTTAAAAATAAACTAATTCAAATTTATAATGAAAGTTAAAGAACCAAAAACATATTTAACTCTTAATTTATCATGGTAAAGGGTCTCCACTTAGAACCTTAAACAACAACATCATTTATCATATATAATTAATAATGTCAACCATTTATTTAAAGTGAGAAGCACTCTTGTGAAACTAGACATTCCTTAAGTCCTTATGTTGTGTTTGGATTGGGGTATGGATTTAGGAGAATGAATTTGCATTGATTTGAATTGATTTGTAGGTAGAAATGAGATTGTTTGGACTAAGGGTATGTTCGCTTGAACAAATTGTAAGGATTAAATGATTTGTAAAGATGGATATAAAAAAAATGTCATGTTCGCATTACATGATTTCAAAGGAAAAGCTACGACGCATTTGTAAATTACTTCTGAGATCTCATCCACTTTCACTCTATTTTGCAAAAATTTGAAATGATTTATAAATGTTTTACTTTTATACCCTTCTTATATTTTTTATATATATAATAAATTAATAATATATTTAACAATAGTTAGTAATCTATTAATTATTAAAAATATATATTATGATTAATAATATATTTACTCGTGTATATATATATATATATAATTATTTTTATTGCTATATATAATATTTATAAATAATAAAAATAGGTATAATAATTATTGAAAGTAATAAAACTTTTGTTAAAATTTAATATTTTTATTTTATTCAATAATTGTTTATTTTTATTTTTTTCATTGATGTTTTAATATATGTAACAAATTATAATATATTATATATATAAAATATTATTAATAATATGTATAAATATGTATAATAATTAATAATAATTAAAATATTGTTAAAAAATGTAATGATTAATATATTCATATATAATAATTAATGATATATACAAAATAATCATCTAATATTATTTCTATTTTAACCTAATAATTAATAAAAACAATAATAATATATATAATAATGTGTAATAATTAATAATAACTAAAATATTGTTAAAAATGAATATTATATATAATTATTATTATTAATATTTTTGATATAAATAATTAAAAATAATATATATATATATATATATATATTTATTTATTTATTTATATATACATATATTAAAATAAATATTGTTAAATTTTAATATTTTTAATTCATCTAATAATTATTTGATTTCATTTTTATTTGTAAGGGTAATTTAGTAATCTTAAATTTTTTTATTAATTAAAACATATTTTTTAATCTATCACATCAATTAAGTTAGAGTTGTTAAAGCAGGTAACCCCGCCAACCCGGCTCGACCCACCACGGGTTGATCACTTATTTTCAGGGGCGGACTATACAAGGAGCGGGGAAGGGCCCTGCCCCCCGCCCCAAAAAATTTTGATTTTTTTTAAATTATATATATATATATATATTGATTTTTTTTAATTTTATATATTTTTAAAATTTTGAATTTTTAAAAAGTAATTAAAACAAATATTTATTAAGATATTTATTATTTTATTTTTATTGTCTTTTTAGGTTTTCACAAATTTATACTCATCTTTCAGTCTCATATGTTTTCTTTTTGTTTTTGAAGAAAAAAAGAAGTTAAACACAAACTCATTACTTTTGCTCTCATTTTCATTTGTTTTCTTTCTTCCTTGAAGAAAAAAATGTAACTCTCTTGTCTCACTTGATAATAAACTATTAGTTTAATAGTTATTAACATTATTTTTTATTACATGAACCTTTGTATATTCATTTTTTATTAATATAGAAGAAATAAATAATGTATTATGTGTTTTTTCAAATCGATTTTGTGACTTGATTATAATATATTTTTATTTTAATAATTCGTTTTCTCAATTTTTCATTAGATTATGATAAATTATTTTTTAATATTAACTTTTTTAAAAGTATATTGATGAAGAATAATAGATTCATTCTTTAAAGATGATAGAAGAGAAGTTGTTGATAAAGATGAAAACTAGATAGATTTTACTTCTTTACATATTTTGAAGTATTGTACTAATGATCTAACCTAATGATCAAGTTGTCCAATTAGAAGAATTATTTTTTAAAGCATTATCTAATGATTCAATATAATAATCAAATAAATATATTGCTTTGGCCCCTCCAAATTTTGTGGTCAAGATCTGTCACTGATTATTTTGATGTATTTTTTACTAATCAATCTTTTTTTTATCGTCCAACTCGTATGTACATCTTATGTACCACAAATTTGATTATAAGTTACAAAAATCAACCCTTATTTCATGCACCACGTGGCTGGTTTGAAGAACAAAATAGACACCACCAGATAGGAAAATAAGTGTGGCACCTCCATAATGCACTCTATGGTTGGTTTTAGTGACTTGTAATAAAAAATAAACCAAACTAGATATGCAAATAAGTGGGGCACAATGAACAAATATGTGAGAGCTGCTTGTTACTTTTCATACAATTTTTTAAAAGGCACTAAACAATCTTTTTTTATAAGGGGTGTATTTCTTATGTAACACAAATTTGATTACAACTCACAAAAATCAACCCTTATTTCTTGCACTAGGTGGGCTGGCTTTAAGAAATAAATAGGACAAACCAGATAGACAAATATTTAGGGCATAATAAATAAATAAGTCTGGAGTTGCATATTACTTTTTGTACAATTTTTTAAAATTTAATTTACTAATCAATCTTTTTTTTATTGTCCAATTGGCGTGTACCTCTTATGTACCACAAATTTGATTATAAATTACAAAAATCAACCCTTATTGCATGCACTAGATGACTGGTTTGAAGAAAAAAATAAGCACCACCAGATAGGAAAATAATAGGGGCACATCCATAATGCACTCTATGGTTTGATTTTAGTGACTTGTAATCAAATACAGGTCAAAGTAGATATGCAAATAAGTGGGGCACAATGAACAAATATGTGGGAACTGCTTGTTACTTTTCGTACAAATTTTTAAAATTTACTAATCAGTCTTTTTTTTATCATCTAAAGGGATGTATTTCTTATATACCACAAATTTGATTACGAGCACTAAAATCAACCTTTACTTCTTGCACTAGGTTGTTGGCTTGAAGAAATAAATAGGACAAAATTGATAGGCAAATATTTGGGGAATAATAAATAAATAAGTGTGGAGTTGCGTATTACTTTTCGTACAATTTTTTAAAATTTGTTAATCAAACTTTTTTTATCATCCAATGTACCACATGAATTTCATTTGATAATAAGTTAGAAAAATCAACCCTTATTGCTTGCACTAGGTGGCTGACTTGAGGAAAAAATAGGCACCACCAAATAGGAAAACAAGTGGTGCACAATGAACAAATAGGTGGGATATGCTTGTTACTTTTCATATAATTTTTTAAAATTTACTAATAAGTCTTTTTTTTATCATCTAAAGGATGTATTTCTTATGTACCACAAATTTAATTACAAGTCACTAAAATTAATCCTTATTTCTTGCACTAGGTGGCTCGCTAACTTGAAGAAATAAATAGGACAAACCAAATAGGACAATATTTAATATTTGTGGCGTAAGAAGTAAATATGTGTGGAGCTGCGTATTACTTTAAGTACAATTTTTTAAAATTTACTTATCAATATTTTTTGTTATCATCCAACTGGTATGTACCTTTTATGTACCACGAATTTGATTATAAGTTTGAAAAATTAACCCTTGATAACACTAGGTAACTATTTTGGAAAAAAAAAAATAGGCACCAACAGATAGGAAAATAAGTGGGACACTTCCATAATACACTTTATGGGTTGATATCAGTGACTTGCATCCAAATATAGGCCAAACTAGATATGCAAATAAGTGGGGCACAATGAACAAATATGTGGGAGCTGCTTGTTGCTTTCATTACAATTTTTTAAAATGTACTAATCAATCTTTTTTTAATCATCTAAAGGGATGTATTTCTTATGTAACACAAATTTGATTACAACTCACTTAAATCAACACTTACAAGGTGGTTGACTTGAAGAAATAAATAGGACAAACTAGATAGACAGATATTTGGGGCATAATAAATAAATAAGTGTGGAGCTGCCTATTACTTTTCGTACAATTTTTTAAATTTAATTTATTAATCAATCTTTTTTTTATCGTCCAACTAGCATGTACCTCTTATGTACCACGAATTTAATTATAAGTTACAAACACCAACCATTATCGCATGCACTAGGTGGGTAGTTTGAAGAAAAGAATAGGCACCACCAAATAGAAAAATAAGTGGGGCACATCCATAATGCACTCTATGGGTTGATTTTAGTGACTTTAATCAAATATAGGTCAAACTATATATGCAAATAAGTGGAGCACAATGAACAAATATGTGGGAGCTCCTTATTATTTTTCGTACAATTTTTTAAAATTTACTAATCAATCTTTTTGTTTTATCATCTAAAGAGATGTATTTCTTATGTATAACAAATTTAATTACAAGTCACTAAAATCAACCCTTACTTCTTATACTAGGTGGTTGACTTGAAAAAATAGATAGGACAAACCAAATAGACAAATATTTAATATTAGGGGCATAATAAATAAATAAGTGTGGAACCGCGTATTACTTTTCGTAAAATTTTTAAAAATTTACTAATCAATCTTTTATTTATCATCCAAATCGATATAATTCTTATATACCCTAAATTTGATTATAAGTTAAAAAAATCAACTCTTATTAATTGCACTAGGTGGTTGTCTTGAAGAAAAAAATAGGCCAAAACAGATAGAAAAATAAGGGCAGTATAATAAAAAAATAAGAAATAAGTGGCAAGATGTGTATTATTTTTTGTACAAAATATTAAAATTTACTAATCAATATTTTTCTTATCATCCAAATGGGTATACTTCTTATATACCCAAAATATTATGATAGGTTACAAAAAGCAACATTTATTGATTGCTCTAGGTGGCTAGCTTGAAGTAAAAAATAGGTCAAACTAGATAATAAAATAAGTGGAACAAATAAGGAATAAATGGGAAGCTGCCTATCACTCATCGTACAAAATTTTAAAATTTACTAATCAATTTTTTATTTATGATACAAATCGATATACTTCTTATATATCCTAAATTTGATTATAAGTTACAAAATTCAAACATTTTTAATTGCACTAGTGGCTGCCTTGGAAAAAATATGCCAAACCAAATAGACAAATAAGTGAGGTATAATAAACAAATAAGAAATAAGTGGGAAGTTGCGTATTACTTTTCGTACAAAATATTAAAATTTACTAATCAATCCTTTTCTTATCATCCAAATGGGTATTCTTCTTATATACCCAAAATTTTATCAAAGGTTACAAAATTCAACCCTTATTTATTGCTCTAGGCTTGAAGACAAAAGTAGGCCAAACTAGATAGGAAAATAAGTGGAACAAATAAAAATAAATAGGAAGCTGTGTGTCACTCTTCGTACAAAATTTTAAAATTTACTAATCAATCTTTTATTTATCATCCAAATTTATATACTTTATATATAGCCTAATTTAATTATAAGTTACAAAAATCAACCCTTATTAATTGCACTAGGTGGCTGCTTTGAAGAAAAAAAATAGACCAAACCAGATAGAAAAATAAGTGGGACATAATAAACAAATAAGAAATAAGTGGGGAGCTACGTAATACTTTTTGTACAAAATATTAAAATTTACTAATCAATATTTTTCTTATCATCCAAATGGGTATACTTCTTATATACCCAAAATATTATGATAGGTTACTAAAAGCAACCCTTATTGATTGTTCTATGTGACTGGCTTGAAGAGGAAAATAGGCCACACCAGTTAGGAAAATAAGTGCAATAAATAAGAAGTAAATGGGAAGGTGTGTATCACTCTTCGTTTATATACCTTAGATTTGATTATAAGTTACAAAAATCAACGCTTATTAATTGCACTAGGTGGCTGCCTTGAAGAAAAAAATAGACCAAACCACATAGAAATATATGTGGGGCATAATAAAAAAAATAAGAAATAAGTGGAAAGTTGCGTGTTACTTTTCGTACAAAATATTAAAATTTACTAATCAATATTTTTTTTATCATCCAAATGGGTATACTTCCTATATACCCAAAATATTATGATAGGTTACAAAAAGAAACCTTATTGATTGCTCTGGGTGGCTGGCTTGAAGAAAAAAAATAGCCAAACCAATCGAGATAGCATAATAAGGGGAACAAATAAGAAATTAGTGGGAAGCTGTGTATCACTCTTCGTAAAAAATTTTAAAATTTACTAATCAATATTTTATTTATCATACAAATCGATATACTTCTTTTATATCCTAAATTTTATTATAAGTTACAAAAATCAAACCTTAGATAGGCAAATAAGTGGAACATAATAAACAAATAAGAAATAGGTGGAAAGCTGAGTATTACTTTTCGTACAAAATATTAAAATTTACTAATCAATCATTTTCTTATCATCCAAATTGATACACTTCTTATATACCCAAAAGTATGATGATAGGTTACAAAAATCAACCCTTATTTATTGTTCTAGGTGGCTGGTTTGAAGATAAAAATAGGTCAAACCAGATAGGAAAATAAGTGGAACAAATAAGAAATAAGTGAGAAGCTGCGAATCACTCTTCATACAAAATTTTAAAATCTACTAATCAATCTTTTATTTATCATACAAATCGATATACTTCTTAAATACCCTAGAATTTGTTTATAAGTTACAAAAATCAACCCTTATTAATTGCATTACGTGGTTGTTTTGAAGAAAAAAATAGGCCAAACTAGATAGAAAAATAAGTGGGGCAAAATAAACAAATAAGACATAAGTGGGAAGCTACGTATTACTTTTCGCACAAGATATCAAAATCTACTAATCAACATTTTTCATTTTTCTTATCATCCAAATGGATATACTTCTTATATACCTAAATTATTATGATAGGTTACAAAAAGCAACATTGCTCTAAGTGACTGGCTTGAAGGAAAAACTAGGCCAAACCAGATAGGAAAATAAGTTGAATAAATAAGAAGTAAGTGGGAAGCTGTGTATTACTCTTCCTTTATATACCTTAAATTTGATTATAAGTTACAAAAATTAACCCTTATTAATTGCACTAGGTGGCTGCCTTGAAGAAAAAATTAAGCCAAACCCCGATAGACAAATAAGTGGGGCATAATAAATAAATAAGAAATAAGTGGGAAGCTGCGTATTACTTTTCGTACCTAATATTAAAATTTACTAATCAATATTTTTTTTATCATCCAAATGGATATACTTCTTATATATCTAAAATTTTATTGATTGCTCTAAGTGATTGACTTGAAGATAAAAATTGGCCAAACCAAACGAGATAGCATAATAAGTGGAACAAATAAGAAATATATGGGAAGCTATGTATCACTCTTCGTAACAAATTTTAAAATTTAATAATCAATCTTTTATTTATCATCCAAAGCGATATATTTCTTATATACCCCAAATTTGATTATAAGTTAGAAAAATTAACCTTTATTAATTGCACTAGGTGGCTGCCTTGAAGATAAAAATAAGTCAAAAAGGATAGAAAAATAAGTTTGGCATAATAAACAATTAAGAAATAAGTGGGAAGCTGCGTATTACTTTTCGTACAAAATATTAAAATTTACTAATCATTATTTTTCTTATCATCCAAATGGTATACTTCTTATATACCCAAAATATTATGATTGGTTACAAAAAACAACCCTTAGTGATTGCTCTAGGTGGCTGGCTTGAAGACAAAAATAGGCCAAACTAGATAGGAAAATTAGTGGAACAAATACAAAATAAGTGGGAAGCTACCTATCACTCTTCGTAAAAAAATTTAAAATTTACTAATCAATTTTTTATTTATCGTACAAATCGATATACTTGTTATATACTCTAAATTTGATTATAAGTTACAAAAATCAAACCTTTTTAATTGCACTAGGTGGCTGCCTTGAAGAAAAAAATATGTCAAACCAGATAGACAAATAAGTGGGACATAATAAACAAATAAGAAATAAGTGGGAAGTTGCGTATTACTAATCGTACAAAATATTAAAATTTACAAATCAATCATTTTCTTATCATTCAAATGGGTATATTTCTTATATATCCAAAATTTTATGATAGGTTACAAAAAGCAAACCTTATTGATTACTCTAGGTGGTTGGCTTGAAGAAAAAAATAGGCCAAACCAGATAGGAAAATAAGTGAAACAAATAAAAATCAATGGGAAGCGACGTATCCTTCTTCGTACAAAATTTTAAAATTTACTAATCAGTCTTTTATTTATCATCCAAATCGATATACTTTTTATATACCCTAAATTTGATTATAAGTTACAAAAATCAACCATTACTAATTGCACTAGGTGGCTGCTTTGAAGAAAAAAATAGGTCAAACTAGATAGAAAAATAAGTGGGGCATAGTAAAAAAATAAGAAATAAGTGAGAAGCTACATATTACTTTTCGTACAAAATATTAAAATTTACTAATCAAAACACTTCTTATCATCCAAATGGGTGTACTTCTTATATACCCAAAATATTATGATAGGTTACAAAAAGCAACAACAGTTATTGATTGCTTTGGGTGACTGACTTTAAGAAAAAAATAGGCCAAACCAGATAGGAAAATAAATGGAACAAATAAGAAGTTGTGTATCACTCTTCTTACAAAATTTTAAAATTTACTAATCAATCTTTTATTTATCATCCAAATCGATATATTTCTTATATACCCTAGATTTGATTATCAGTTACAAAAAACAACCCTTATTAATTGCACTAGGTGGCTGCCTTGAAGAAAAAAATAAGCCAAACCAGATAGACAAATAAAATAAACAAATAAGAAATCAGTGGGAAGCTCTGTATTACTTTTCGCACAAAATATTAAAATTTACTAATCAATCATTTTCTTATCATCCAAATGGATATACTTCTTATATACCCAAAAATATTATGATAGGTTACAAAAATCAACTCTAGGTGGTTGGCTTGAGGAAAAAATATGCCAAACCAGATAGGAAAATAAGTGGAACAAATAAGAAATAAGTGGGAAGCTGCGTATTACTCTTCGTACCAAATTTTAAAATTTACTAATCAATCCTTTTTTATCATCTAAATTTGATTATAAGTTACAAAAATCAACCCTTATTAATTGCAGCTTCCCATTTATTTCTTATTTGTTTATAAGGGTTGATTTTTGTAACTTAGAATCAAATTTAGGGTATATAAGAAGTATATCGATTTGGATGATAAATAAAAGATTGATTAGTAAATTTTAAAATTTTGTAAGAAGAGTGATACGCAACTTCTCACTTATTTCTTATTTGTTCCACTTATTTTCCTATCTGGTTTGGCCTATTTTTTACTTCAAGCCAACCATCTAGAGCAATCTAGTGTACCCTAGGCGGTTGGCTTGAAGAAATAAATAGGAAAAACCAGATAGGCAAATATTTAATATTTGGAGCATAATAAATAAATAAGTGTGGAGCTGTGTTACTTTTCGTACAATTTTTTAAAATTTACTAATCAATCTTTTTTATCATCCAACTGGTGTGTACCACGAATTTGATTATAAGTTAGAAAAATCAACTCTTATTGTTTGCACCAAGTGGCTAGCTTGAAGAAAAAAAAATATGCACCACCAAATAGGAAAATAAGTGTGACACTTCCATAATGCACTCTATGGGTTGATTTTATTGACTTGTATGCAAATATAGGCCAAACTAGATATGCAAATAAGTGGAGCACAATAAAAAAAATATGTGGGAGGTGCTTATTATTTCTCGTACAATTTTTTAAAATTTACTAATCAATCTTTTTCTTTTATCATATAAAGAGATGTATTTCTTATCTACACAAATTTAATTACAAGTCACCAAAATCAACCCTTATTTCTTGCACTAGGTGGTTGACTTGAAGAAATAAATAGGACAAACCAGATAGACAAATATTTAATATTTAGGGCATAATAAATAAATAAGGGTGGAACCGCGTATTACTTTTCGTAAAAATTTTTAAAATTTACTAATCAATATTTTTTTATCATCCAAATGATATCTACCTCTTATGTACCATGAATTTGATTATAAGTTAGAAAAATTAGCCCTTATTGTTTGCACTCGGCAATTGGCTTGAACAAAAAAATAGGCACCACCGGATAGGAAAATAAGTGCGGGACCTCCATAATGCACTCTATTGGTTGATTTTAGTGACTTGTAATCAAATATAGGCCAAAGTAGATATGCAAATAAGTGGGACACAATGAACAAATATGTGGGAGCTGCTTGTTACTTTTCATACAATTTTTTAAAATGTACTAATCAATCTTTTTTTATCATCTAAAAGGATGTATTTCTCATGTAACACAAATTTGATTCCAACTCACTAAAATCAACCTTTATTTCTTGTACTTGGTGACTAGCTTGAAGAAATAAATAGGACAAACTAGATAGGCAAATATTTAGAGCATAATGAATAAATAAGTGTAGAGCTACGTATTACTTTTCGTACAATGTTGTAAAATTTAATTAATTAATCAATCCATTTTTTATCGCCCAACTAACAAGTACCTCTTATGTTCCACGAACTTGATTATAAGTTACAAAAACCAACCCTTATTTCATGCACTAGGTGGCTGGTTTGAAGAAAAAAACTAAGGACCACTAGATAGGAAAATAAGTGGGGCACATCCATAATTCACTCTGTTGGTTGATTTTAGTGACTTGTAATAAAATATAGCCCAAAGTAGATATGCAAATAGGTGGGGCACAATGAACAAATATGTGGGAGCTGCCTGTTACTTTTCGTACAATTTTTGAAAATTTTCTAATCAATCTTTTTGTTTTATCATCCAAAGAGATGTATTTCTTATGTACCGCAAATATAATTAGAAGTCACTAAAATCAACCCTTATTTTTTACATTAGGTGGCTGACTTGAAAAAAATAAATAGGACAAACCAGAGGCAAAAAGTTAATATTTAAGGCATAATAAATAAATAAGTGTGGAGCCGCATATTACTTTTCATACAATTTTTTAAAATTTACTAATTAATTCAAATGATATTTACATCTTATGTACCACGAATTTGATTATAAGTTAGAAAAATCAACCATTATTGCTTGCACTCGGTAGTTGGCTTGAAGAAAAAAATAGGACATCCAAATAGGAAAGTAAGTGTCGTACCTCCATAATGCACTCTATGCGTTGATTTTAGTGACTTGTAATCAAATATAGGCCAAACTAGATATGCAAATAAGTGGTGCACAATGAACAAATATGTGGGAGCTGTTTGTTACTTTTCGTACAATTTTTTAAAATTTTCTAATCAATCTTTTTTTTTTATCATCTAAAGAGATGTATTTCTTATATACCCCAAATTTGATTACAAGTCGCTAAAATCAACCCTTATTTCTTGCACTAGGTGTTTGGCTTGAAGAAATAAATAGGACAAACCGGATTGCCAAATATTTAGGGCATAATAAATAAATAAGTGTGGAGCTGCCTATTATTTTTCGTCTAATTTTTTTAAAATTTTCTAATCAATCTTTTGTTATCATCCAAATAATATCTTAGGTACCACGAATTTGATTATAAGTTAGAAAAATCAACCCTTATTGCTTGCACTCGGCAGTTGGTTTGAAGAAAAAAATAGGCACCACCAAATAGGAAAATAAGTGTGGCACCTCCATAATGCACTCTATGGGTTCATTTTAGTGACTTGTAATTAAAAATAGGCCAAACTAGATATGCAAATAAGTGGGGCACAATGAACAAATATGTGGGAGCTGCTTGTTACTTTTTGTACAATTTTTTAAAATTTTCTAATCAATCTTTTCTTTATCATCTAAAGGGATGTATTTCTTATGTACCCCAAATTTGATTACAAGTCACTAAAATCAACCCCTATTTCTTGCACTAGGTGGCTAACTTGAAGAAATAAATAGGAAAAACCTGATACTCAAATATTTAATTTAATATTTGGGGCACAATAAATAAATAAGTGTGGAGCTGTGTGTTACTTTTCGTACAATTTTTTAAAATTTACTAATCAATGTTTTTTATCATCCAACTGGTATGTACCTCTTATGTACCACGAATTTGATTATAAGTTAGAACCCTTATTGCTTGCACTAGGTGGCTGACTTGAAGAATAAAATAGGCACCACCAAATAGGAAAATAAGTGTGGCACCTCCATAATGCACTCTATTGCACTCTATGGGTTGATTTTAGTGACGTGTAATCAAATATAGGTCAAACTAGATATGCAAATAAGTGGAGCACAATGAACAAATATGTGGGATATGCTTGTTAATTTTCATATAATTTTTTAAAATTTACTAATCAATCTTTTTTTTTTATCATCTAAACGGATGTATTTCTTATGTAACACAAATTTAATTACAACTCACTAAAATCAACCATTATTTCTTGCATTAGGTTGTTGGCTTGAAGAAATAAATAGGACAAACCAGATAGAAAATATTTGGGGAATAATAAATAAACAAGTGTGGAGTTGCGTATTACTTTTGATACAATTATTTAAAATTTACTAATCAATCTTTTTTTATCATCCAACTGATATGTAGCTCTTATGTACTACACGACTTTGATTATAAGTTAGAAAAATCAATCCTTATTGCTTGCACTAGGTGGCTGGCTTGAAGAAAAAAATAGGCACCACCAGATAGAAAAACAAGTGGGGCACAATGAACAAATATGTGGGATATGCTTGTTACTTTTCATAAAAATTTTTAAAATTTACTAATCAATCTTTTTTTATCATCTAATATTTCTTATGTACTACAAATTAATTACAAGTCATTAAAATTAACCCTTATTTCTTGCACTAGGTGGCTGACTAGGTTGAAGAAATAAATAGGACAAACCAGATAGACAAATATTTAATATTTTGGGCATAATAAATAAATAAGTGTGAAGTTGTGTATTACTTTTCGTACAATTTTTTAAAATTTATTAATCAATCTTTTTTTTTATTATCATCCAACTAGTATGTACCTCTTTTGTACCACGAATTTGATTATAAGTCCCTTACTGCTTGCACTAGGTGACTATTTTGAAGAAAAAAATAGGCACCACCAAATAGGAAAAAAAGCCTGGCACCTCCATAATGCACTCTATGGGTTGATTTTAGTAGTGACTTGTAATCAAATATAGACCAAACTAGATATACAAATAAGTGGAGCAGAATAAACAAATATGTGAGAGCTACTTATTATTTTTCGTACAATTTTTTAAAATTTACTAATTAATCTTTTTTTTATCATTTAAAGAGATATATTTCTTATGTAACACAAATTTGATTACAACTCACTAAAATCAACCCTTATTTTTTGTAGTAGGTGGCTGACTTGAAGAAATAAATAGGAAAAATCAGATAGGCAAATATTTGGGGCATAATAAATAAATAAGTGTGGAGCTGCATATTACTTTTCGTATAATTTTTTAAAATTTTACCCTTTAATCTGACCATGCACAAAGAATGAATTCCCTTAACCATCGCTCGACATCAACTCCTATCACTCTAAAAGAAACAAGATAATCACATGTTAATCCTACAGAGGAACTTAACACAACAAGAAGATAATTAAATAACCACAAAACTTAAAAAAGATGATTAGTCAATAAAAGACACATTGAAGGAGAAGGACGAAGGTCTATACAAACTGTCATTGTGCTTGACTCTTAAACAATGTAAAACCATTAGATGTACTAGAACAAACATTATTTTATAAACTAAAAATTATTGATAGATATTAGAGACTAATTTTGGGTCAATATTTGTAAGTAACTAAAATTTTTATATTAGAGACTAATTTAAATTATAATTCACAAATAATTATAAATATTTATTAATAGTATATACTATTTCTGATATAAATAATTTTTAGTTTATTAAATAGTAACTAACTTGGTCGTTATAAAGACTATTATCTTTTATCTCTAAATTTAGTTAATATTTAATAATTTTTGTGTAAAAATTTAAGACTACACAATGGTCGAACCTTAATAAAATTGTTGGAAGTCCCACATTGGTTAGAGACAATTTTATAGTATATAAGTGTGGTGCAAATCTTATCTTACAAGTCCGGTTTTGTGGTGTTGAGTTAGACTTAAAATTCACTTCTTAATCAAACATGGTATCAGAATCATTGTTTAAAAAAAAAACAGATTTTTTGGACATTTTGTTTCACTCGCTGCTAACAGACTACTCTTCTCCTTTTTTTTTCTATAATTAAAAATTATTTAAAAAATGACTATGATGTAATAAAAATTTGTCAAAATATGTTTTTTTCAAAAATCAGTAGAAAAAATTATAATACGTGAAATACCCCTGTCAAACTACCAGAAAGTAGATTATTACACCAGTACTGCTACATCCAACAACGTGTGCGCCTCACAAGCACGGCACCCGCCCTTTAGGGAAGGAATAAATCGCTCAAGACCTGTTTAATAATAAAGCTTAAACCGTTCACATTCGTAGCTTGTCATTTAATAGGTTCAAAGTCAGACTTGGACAACTTTGTTTCTCAATTTAGAAATGATTACATAGTAAATGATGATATAAATGTCTGTATTCACATTGACATTTCTGCAGTAATTTCTCTCCCCGTTGAAAAAGTCCACGTAATTCTTGGATCGTTAAATAAATATATAAATCATTAGGACCGAGTAAGTTCCTAGAAACTGACAGGAAACCGATAAGGTCAAAACCATGCCCTATATATACCATGATTCGCTCTCCAACGATTTTAATCTTCTCAATTGCTATCCACTCTACGTTGCTGCTCAAAAATTTGAAGGATAAAGAAAGGTCTTAATTGCATCATTGATTCTGTGAAGCTTCTTCTATCTGTTTTTCTTTTGCTTTCTGTTTCGTTTTTCAGTCTCGTCTTTGCGTAACGTTATATATAACTTTTGTTTTCGTTTTCTAAACTCTCAATTTGATGCATCATTGCTGATCAGTTTCTGTGCCGACGATAACCTGCACATTGTTTGGTTTAGTAGAGGAAGAAAGGCACAGGTTGTTACCATGGGATAGACCACACAACTTCGTTCTTGGTCTATCCGTTGGCACACGGAGAATTTTGGGATGAAACTTGAATGTGTTGGAATACCGATCTAATGTGCTTGTTGCGTTCCTGAAAACCTCCATCTTCAACTTGCTCATGGATAATGATTGTTGAGCAAGTTGAGGATGGAGCTTCTCCGGACGTTACGTCCTTCCTTTTGTTGCCTTGTATAGGTGAATCGGACCATGAAACAACTTTGAGTACAAAGATCTGTTGAACAAATGAAGGGTATGATTCGGTGAGGTTGGCATAACTAATTCTTTCTGTAATAGGAAGTCTATGCCCTTTAAGAAAGTCTTTCTGTTTTTCCATATTCAGTGCTTTCATAAACTCTTTCTAGAACATTGGAAATTCTCGAACATCACATGGTATTTAAGTATATTTGGGAAGTTTTACCAGTGAGAGGAAAATAGCAGCACGCAATGAGGTGATTGAATTCCTATTTATCAAGTGTACAGCAGCTTAAAAGCAGAGGCCAAGCTTATTGTATCTGTATGTATCTTTACCTCAATTAGAACTTATCCTAAGAACTTCCTATTCTTTGCAGATAATGCTTTAAGATTAGAGAAGCGTTTTGGTTTGACCTGTATATTCTTTCAGTAAAACATTATCTGTGTTTGGTACGAGACAAGATCAAATGCTTTAGGCTGACAAGTCCCTTTGCTTTCATCAGGTAACTTCAAGGAAAATATTTGGTCATCCACAAGTGCCTACGTTGAAGAATGTCGTAGAGACTATTTAATTTTTGTGTTTTGACCTTTGTTTACTATATTTGCCTGCTCTGAATTATGCCGGTTCTTTGATAATGCACGGATTAACCACTTGCTACTGAGCCGTGGCAAAAGATGGTGAATTGTCACTCTTGGATGATTTGGAAAATCCCTCAAGAAGTGCTTCACGGACCTAGGGTAATTTCCTCAAGGCCAAAGAATTCCTTTTCTTGCTGCTTTTTATATATAGGAAGAGTTATATAAATTTGATGAAGACGGCTTGAAAGTAATGGACATGAACAAAAAATTAGGCAAAGTTACGTATACAGTAGAACAAATAACTCCATAGCATGATAGCTCTAGCAATTAGTTTCATATGAAATAGACCAAAATGACCAAACATCTTGGAGTGAATCTAAAGCCTAATTATGTAATAAATTCGCATTTACTGTATCTCATGGTGACCGTACATTTTTATGCTGCGGGATAATTTCTCTTCGTAAGGATTCTTCTCCTTTCTCACTTAACATGATAAGTTCAAGTGACCCAGACCATCAAAAAACACCACTGTTACCCAGAATCATACAAGAGTGAACTTTATACCATATTCCGAAAAAAAACTTAAGTTAAAGACATTAAATTTTTTTATTGAATGTGTGATTTCATATTCACACTTTTCTACTAATAGCTCAAATGAGTTGATTTTTCCTTTGCTGATGAAATATGGTAACACATTCAACCACCCCAATCTCAATTACTTGTACTTTCCAGAATAAATATAAGTTCTCTTCGTAAAAACTACTAGGCGCTGTATCCAAACTGAAAAGACTCGGACTAGAGACGATTTCTGTTCCTAACTTAGGAATATTGAGGAATCTAAAAAAAAAAGTATCCCTCTTTATCTGTAGCAATATAAAGTCAGGCTTTTGAATGGTACCCTTTTAGTTTCAGATTCATCTCCAAATCCATTAGATTTGAACATGGACTATATTGTGAGGATATGGTGGCTAATAATTGCCACAAGCTTAATCCGTTGCACCAAGAAATTAGGAAACTGGATAGCATTTGGAACTCCTGAACCTGTGAATATATCTTCTCGTGTGACGTTGCCACTGCATGAGATCATAGTTTTTTTATTAGTTCTATCAATATAGTATGTTCTTACAATAAAAGTGAGAAAGCATTAGATTTTTAACACATGATTATCGAGGTTTTTTCTTACATGAGAGGATTCATTCTAGTTCCAGAACTGATTTGGAAGGGATACTGGGTTATTACGGAAATATTTCGAAGCTAAGACTTCGTGATATGTAAAAGTAAGTCTTACAGGTTTACTGAAGAACATGGTTAATTTATGTCATCTAAGAAATCTCTGCAAGAAGTGCAAGGTGTGAATTGCCATACTCAATTGTAAATATTGAGAATTTAAAGCTACTGGTATGATCGATGTTAACAATCTTTTGGATTATCTATAAATACTATTCTTTTAAAAAGATTTAAGCTATTTTTTCAGATTTTAACTCAGTTTACTATTAAGAAAAATACCTTTTTAAAAGCATTTAGAAATTAATTTGACAGTATTAAAGTACGATATATTATTTGCATTATTTTGTAAATTATTTAGGAATTTTATTTATTTTCTCATATTTTTTATGTTTTTAATTTTAGATGATAAAAAATTAAGATTTGAACTCTGATGGAAACGAGAAAAAGAGGAATCGAAAACAACTTAGAATACTCTGTTTCTTAATGTAATAGCTGGATGTTGATAAACTGCACAAGAGCAAAATCTGCGGTCATAATCTCCAGGCACGTTAATCCAGATTCAAATACCAAATAGTTTACGATGTTTTCAACTGTGAATCAAATCCTATTACAAAATATATGATAAATGAGATGTTTAAATGGTGAGTAAAACCTTATTACAAGATACATTATAAATAAAATATAAGATATTTTTAAGTAAAAAAACATAAAAAATATTAAAAATATCACATATGTATATATAGATAAATCCTTAAATAAAAAAAATGTATACAAAATTAAGAAAATATAAGAATAGTCATATATTAATTTTAAAATGTCAAAACAGATCTGTCTAACAATCTTAACCAAGAAAGGGATTTGAACTGATTATTAAGTTTTTTACTTAGTTAACTTGAATCTTGAAAGTATTTTAAGTCTTATGACCCAATTAATCAATTTTACAGTTCTGTGTTAATGGACTGCGTAAAACAATCAAGAAAGATTGTAAGAGAAGAGAGAAACAAAGAACACAACAGTTTATACTGGTTCGATTCAAGATGAATTTACGTCCAGTCTTCTCCTAAGTAAACCCACTTAGGAGGATTCCACTAACTCAATAGAGATCCAAGAATTACAGAGCATCTATATAATTCAAGACCCTAAAGACTAAGGAGTTTGGTCTACAAATCAAGAACTCACCCTAGGAGCAATGCATTCACACAATTGCACCTAGACCTTCACTTTACTCAGTGAATCAACTATGAACAGAAATACAATAAGAAAGAATCAAGAAACAAATACACCTATTGTTGTGCAGATTTGTCAATTTGCTACTAGATCCAAGCTTTACCCATCACGGTTGAATCCACCATCAATCTCCTTGAATCTTTACTTGAATGATCTTTCAAGAATGTTTAGGAACTCTGTAAATCTCAAAGGACAGTTTCTCATAATGTTTCTCAGGAATTCTGTAATTTTTCACACACTCAAAACTGATTTCAAAGACTAGTTTTATACAGAGTTCTCTGCAGTCATTAATGGATTAGGAATTTACCTAATAAATTATCGTGAGTGTGTTGTAACTGCCTTAGTGTAGTACCCTCAACTAATCTATTAGTTAAATAGCTAATCGATTTATGAATGCATAAGCAAGAGTTTGATAGTTAATATAACTCAATGCAAGCTTGTTTTACATATGATATTTTTGCTCTAATACCCTAATGCACAATCTACAAAACAGGACTAATTCTAAACTAATAATACACATGATGTGTGGACTTGGACATCATCAAAACTATCTTCATATGAGTTAAAGTAACTCCCCTTTCAACATAAAAGTGATTTCATTCTTGTATATAAAAAATAAAATATAAAATAACAGGTGTATATTAATTTAAATATTAATATAATTATTTTAAGATATAAAATTTACAAAATCTTTAAACAACAACTATTTTTTTATAAAAAATAACAAAAACAATTAATGCTGTTTCAATTATATACTAATTCAAGTAATAATTGATTTTTTTAAAATAAAAACTTAAACAACAACTATTTTTATGTTAAAAAAATAGCAACTGTGTATCAATTCAAGCAATAATTAGATTTTTTTAAATAGATAAAATTACAAAATATAAGAACAATAATATATTAATTTAAATAGTAAATTGATTTTTTAAAAGAATGAAAAATAAATAAAAATCAATGTTTAGCATTAAGTTTTGTGGTCCGTTAAATCAATGGTGATACTATTTAAAATTGTCACATATAAAAAAAAATTATTCATCTCTTATAATGGAATTTTTGTTTTTCCTCCCTCCACTTCTTTCATTTCCTTTCACCTTCCACCGTCTTTCTTCGTCTCTCTCCATCTTTCATTGAATATTTAATTTGCATTATTTTTAAGAAAAATAAAATACCATGGCATCGAATGAGTTACCCTACTTATGTAATTTCAAAAACAAGATTCTCACCAGAGAACAACAAAACAAAGTGAAAAACTTTAAAATATCAATTTTGTTTTCATAATTACACTCGGTGATACCTTAGAATCCCAAATTTATTTTTTGACCACATTTGGGAGAAAGATAAAGGAAGGTGATGAGAATGTGGATGGAGGTGGTGGGAGGCTGAGAGAAGTGAAGGAATGTGAAGAGAAAAGCAAAATAGAGGTTCCAAAATAAAAGATTAATCAAATTTTAACATATAATACTTTCAAAGATATTAATGTGAATTTTGTAAAGTTATAGAAAATGATATTTTAGAAGTGATAATGGTTTAAAAATAATGAGACTATATTATTTTAATATTAAAATATTTTAGTATAAATAATGTTGCTATAAACGAATTTTATTATTTCAAAACATATCATCTCTCTATAAACCACTTTTATAGAGTTCTCTAATTTCTCTCTAGAAGTTATCGTTCTCTGCTTATCTCATTGAAGATCTGAGACTGAGAATGTAGGAGTGATTCTCGTGGCGAGCTCTTTGTTTTAGACTGATTAGTTTCTTCAATCGTGTAAGTCAAGTTTTTTGTCTTTCTCTGCTGCCCAATTTGTTTCGTCTTATATGTGGGTTTTTCATGCTTGCATGTACTTTAAATCATCAATTTGAGTCTTTATTGGTCAGTGATCATAACGATATGTCCTTACTATTCTAGTGTTGTTCCTAGGTATAGATAGAGAATCCTATGAAGTTAAAGGTGTTTTGGGTGTATTAAAGCTTGTTGAGCAGTTTTAATAGATAAGGGAATCTAGCTTAAATTTTGTGTTTTATGGGATGTGATTTTTAGTACTTTGCTTATATTTATGGATTTGATGTGGTGTGAGTATGACTAGATGTATTCTGTTCGGTTAGATTGACAATTATTTGTAGATTGTGTATGTGACTTTGACTAAGCTAAAAAAATTCTCTATGTAAGGCTTCAATTTGAGTAATTCGACATTTGTTGAGCCTAAAATCATGAAATCTATCATCATAGAGATGTTTTTAACTAAGGATTGACTCAAGGAATGTCAAATTTCACAAATCAAGCTTAAGGAGGAGTTTATGTGATTTGTCATGGCGTTTGACTGCATTGATTAGGCGTTGGGCACCAGTTTTGGAAACCCAAAATAGAAGCCACTGCACGTGTGGTGCAAGCCGCCACTTTCTGGCGACGGGAGCCACCCATTTTTTCTACACTACATCCTCTTTGTAGAATGAAGATTCTCACTTCATTCACCGTTGGATTGAGCTAAAATTTTGATAGTTGATCCTAGACGTGTGATTCTTCGTTTTGACTGGTGGGATCTTTGTTTTGGAGTTTATGATAATTGATTTTCATTATTTTGATGTATTTTATACTAATGAATCTTTTTTTTATCTCCAACTGGTATATACCTCTTATGTACTACGAATTTGATTATAAGTTACAAAAATCAGATCTTATTGCATGCACTAGGTGACCGACTTAAAAAAAAATAGGCACCACCAGATAGGAAAATAACTGTGGCACCTCTATAATACACTTTATGGGTTGATTTTAGGGACTTTTAATCAAATATAGGCCAACCTAGATATGCAAATAAGTCGGGCACAATGAATATATGTGTGCAAGCTGCTTGTTACTTTTCGTACAATTTTTTTAAATTTACTAATCAATCTTTTTTTTTCATCTAAAGGGATGTATTTCTTATGTACCAAAAATTTCATTACAATTCACTAAAATCAACCCTTATTTTTTGCACTAAGTGACTGACTTGAAGAAATAAATAGGAAACCAGATAGACAAATATTTGGGGCATAATAAATAAATAAGTGTGGAGTTGCGTATTACTTTTCGTACAATTTTTTCAAATTCACTAATCAATTTTTTTTATCATCCAACTGGTATGTACCTCTTATGTACCACAAATTTGATTATAAGTTAGAAAAATCAACCCTTATTGCTTGCACTAGGTGACTGACTTAAAGAAGAAAAAAGGCACCACAAGATAGGAAAATAAGTGGGGCACCTCCATAATGCACTCTATGGGTTGATTTTAGTGACCTGTAATCAAATATAGGTCAACCTAGATATGCAAATAAGTAGGGCACAATGAATAAATATGTGGAAGCTGCTTGTTACTTTTTAAAGGGATGTATTTCTTATGTACCACAAATTTGATTACAATTCACTAAAATCAATCGTTATTTCTTGCACTAGGTGACTGGTTTGAAGAAATAAATAAGACAAACCAAATAGGTAAATATTTGGGGCATAATAAATAAATAAGTTTGGAGTTGCGTATTACTTTTCGTACATTTTTTTACAATTTACTAATCAATCTTTTTTTTATTCATCCAACGGGTATGTATAGGGATGGCAAGGGGTCGGGTATGGATAGTGCCTACCCGCAACCCGACCCACTAAAAAAAAATCTGCCCGCTACGCGCCCGTTTACATGTCGGGTATCCATTTAAAAAATACTCGCAAATACCCGTGGATACCCGATATCCGCAAATATTTTAAAAAATATATATTTTATAAATTTTTTAATATAAAATTATAAAAATAAAATATAAATTAAATTAAATTATAATTATAATTAAATTTGACATAATAAAATATACTGTTAATATTAATTTTAATTAAATTTAACTTAATAAAATATAAATTAATTTTTATTTTTATTTTGTTGCGGATAACAGGTACCCGCGGGTACGGATAGTATGATACCCGTACCCGACCCGTTTATAAGCGGGTATTAAAATACCCGCTACCTGCGGGTACTAACTATTCGCCGCAGATTTTATCTGTAGATATCTGCGGGCACGAGTATTTTTGCCATCCCTAGGTATGTACCTAGGGATGTCAACGGGGCGGGTAGGGTATGGGTAGTAGCTCCCCCGTACCCTACTCGCTGGATAAATATTTGCCCCGTACCTGTATCCATATCAAGAAAATGGTTCATTAGTAACCCATTTTAGTGACCAAAAGTTATTAGTTACTATAGTGACAAATTTAAATATTAATTTACAAAATCCAAAATTATTGGTTACTAAAATAATCACTATTATAAATAAAAAATTATAATTGGTCATTAATTAATTAGAGGTCAATTTAGTAACTAAGTCATTTTAGTAGCCAAAACCTATGTAGCTAATTTTTAGTGACTAATTTTCTTTGGTAGCCAAAATCATGATAACTAATTTTAAAAACTAATTTAGTTACCAATTATATTTTTTTATTCACATTAGTAACTATTTTAGCAACCAATAATTTTTTACTTTGTAAATTGGTATCTAAATTAGTCATTACAGTGACTAACAATTTTTGATCACTAAAATTGGTTACTAATGAAATATTATTATTATTATTATTATTATTATTATTACAATCAAATTAAATATAAATAACTTTTATAATTTTATTACAATTAATTTTTATTTATTTCGTAGATATTTTTTTTAATTTAAAAAGTGGTAAAGTTTAAATAGTTTGTCAAATTGAAGAAAATGGTTAAACTTAAACTAGTGTAAACACAGGCGCTATCGCGCCTGCGTGTACGCATTTTTCGAATTATATTTATAATTGATGATATTGTAATGTTATTAAGTTAATGAACAAAATAAAAGTATATTTATAAAAATTA